>Ga0307515_10023203_pt1 | contig 10888 bp, 7 predicted proteins | sample 17_EM_MG_FD_194513 | JGI IMG/M metagenome (GOLD analysis project Ga0307515, IMG submission 194513) | Populus trichocarpa ectomycorrhiza microbial communities from riparian zone in the Pacific Northwest, United States - 17_EM | ecosystem: Host-associated > Plants > Roots > Unclassified | place...
CGACGTGCCTTGGGGGGGGGGGGGCGTGTCTGCCAGTGGGTTGGATCCAGGGATATTTGGCTGATCCCGTACGGTACAGGAGAAGTGGGTGTTCGCCATCATCGGTGACTCCATTGTAGTACAAGTTCCTCTCATAGTCGGAGACAGTGTGAGGGGAGACAACAGTGGTACTGCTGCCCTGTGAGAGGAGTGTGAGTGAAGAGGCCTGTGGTGCATCGCTCAGTGTCGGGAGGCCAATTGAGATAGGGTCTGGGCGTTCGATAGCATAGACCATGCACCCGATGGCAAAAGTAGAGAGTTCTAAATGGCAGGTAGTAAGTGTGGTATAGATGTAGAAAGAAACTAAGGGACTCACCCAAAAGATGTGGGCGTAGCTTTGTGGTCTCCATCAACTGTTTGATGAATTCAGGAGCATCTACAAGGGAGATAGTAAGTGTGGTATAGATGAGAGAGGGAAAAGACAATAGGACGCACCCAGTGAATCCATGTTGGATTTGTTGATGCGGCAAGTTCGCAGAGAGAGAGAGATGAAAGCGTGGTCTGGGGGTGGGGAAAAGGGAAGAGCCGGGGCAAGTCAAAGTTGTAGATTGGTCAGCAAACGTAGTTCCTTTTTTTGGTAATTCCCTGGACGTTTACGTATTGTCCAAAACCACGATTCTATTACCAACCGTTGGTAAAATCGCTGTTTGTGCAATCGTGAAGATTACAACGCACTCAGAGCCTCTCAAAGCTTCGCGTCTTCGTTGGGTTCAAGTTTTGTGTCTCGACCTTGGGCTTTGGGTCTCGACCGCGAGACGTCATAGAGAAGTGCGATTACCGAAGGGTTCTGAACGAACCACAGGAAATGTATATAAACACGCAACGAACACCGTAGCTAGTTATCTTTTCTCTTTTCCGAATTCCCAGAACGTTGTCCTTTCTGTTCGACCTCTCGTGTTAGTGTCGCTACCCTACGGGTAGCTTCCAGTTTGGTAAAGTTTTATCCAGCAGACCCCTATACTATTCTACCTGCACAATGAACAGGCTGCAAAGATCCGCAGACATTGCGATTTTTGGCAACTGGCACCCTTCGACGATGTTTAAAGATATATTCAGTCTTATAGACAGTCCTTCAGCGTGCGCGCATGTGCTAGTCCAATACAGCGTACTTCTTCAAATGTTCAGGAATAGCGCCCGTCAAACCCTTGGCTTCCAGCCAATTCTTCGAGAACAACCTGCTCTGATACCTGTACGCACCATCGCAAAGGATCGTCGCGATGGTCTTTCCAGGTCCAAGGTTTTGAGCGAGCTTGTACGCAGCCACAACGTTCAGCGCCGAGCTAGCACCGAGATAGAGACCTTCGGTATCGAGGATATCGTATACCATCTCGATGGACTCTTCGTCCGGGATGTGCAGGGACCCATCAACGTCGGCGACGAACGTCCCGAGATTATTGGTAATGCGTCCCTGACCAATGCCTAGAATTCGAGACAGTTCAGCCGTGCACGAAGCTCAAGGGAAGAAGATAGAGCACAACCTTCTGTTATCGAACCCCCGCTCCTCTCCTTCAACTTTCCTCCACTATCCACATACGAGTGCAACACGCTCCCAGGGGGATCAGCCAACCACACCTGAGTCCTCCCACCGCTCTTCTCCTTCAGGAACTTGCCCGCACCCGCAAGCGTTCCACCCGTACCCGTAGCACAGGTGAACGCGTCCAAGGTTCCTCGAGTCTGTTCCCAGATCTCCGGACCCGTAGTCTCATAGTGCGCCCTAGCATTGGCGACATTGTCGAATTGGTCCGTCCACACGGCGTTGGGGAGCCCTTCGGCAAATTCTTTCGCTTGGTGGTTGTAGTTCCTTGGGTCCTCGTACGCTACCGCTGGGACTGGGTAGACTTCAGCTCCGAGCATTCTAAGAAGGTCGATCTTTTCTTGACTCTGAAGAAAGGAGAACATTGGGACCCAGGAAGCGGAAGTTGACATCCGGGCAGCTCCTACCTGAGTGTTTGGCATGAAAATCACACATCGGTACCCCCTAGCTCTGCACACATGTGCGAGACCAATTCCCGTGTTCCCGGCCGTTCCCTCAACGACCGTTCCCCCGAGTTTTAACCTGTTTTCAAGTCATCGCGTGAGCTCCTCGAACAGCAGAAAAATGCCATACAAAACGTAAGAACGAACCTCCCGGAAGCCTCGGCATCCTTGACTATCCCCAGGGCTGCACGATCTTTGACACTCCCACCAGGATTCTGGAATTCGGCTTTTCCATAGATCGTAGATCCAGTCTTTTCGGACAACTTCTTGAGATAAATCTAGCAAAACCACGGGCATAAGCCATTCCGACCGTCCACAGCCCCTTGTCCCCTTTCTCCGAGAATAGACCAGATGAAGAACAAGGGTGACAAGCGCATACAACCGCTTGTATCCAAGGCTCACCAGCGGTGTATTCCCAACAGCACCCGTGAAACCATCAACGGTCCCAGAGGTAAACGACCTGCCGAGCTGCAGCCTAAAAGCCCGAGAATTATGGACGGCGGAGGTTCTGACGGAAACCAACATCGTGGTCGTCGAGGTTAAAGGTTGATTGAAATACAGAAGCCACGGTGCATTGAGTGGTCCTCAAGTTTCGGAACTGTGAAGACGCCATTATGAGGCGATTCGGATTCCGTCCCGAGCCACAAGTTATAACGAGCAACCTCACGAGAGGGGGGAGGGGAAAAGGTAGAGCCCCATACGAGATTTGGTACAAAGCTACGTACTCGAGATATATAAAAAATATAGAGAAAAGAAGGCACAGAGATAGGGGGACGGAAGGTGAAACGGAACTTCCCATCGGTCTACCATTAAACGTTCCATAAGTAGCAAAGAGATATCGTGATGGGGTTTATTTGGAGGCCGAACACGGAGAAATGTGCACAGAGGGTGGTGGGCTGCTTGAAGATAAGAGGGGGGAGACCAGAGGGGTGAGGAAGATCCAGGATGATGCGTTCGTTCAGGGCGTTGCATGCGTCATGCGATAAGGGGATTGTCGGAGAGGGGCATGAGGCTCGATTAGCGAGAGAGGGATGCTGCGCGTGGTTGCAGCTGCAGTCAATCAGGAATAGATTGGGCGCGAGAGGGAAGAGACGTGGGTATCATAAAAAAGGAAACGAAGAGGTGTGGACGGAGATATCAATAGGACACAAAGTGAACAAACACGACACAGCGATGCACTCGACCCAAGGACGACGAAGAAAACGTCGCTCATTGTTGTCGCTTCTTCACGTTTTGTGAGAGCCACTGAAGGCCTTCGAACAGACCCTCACCTGTTGTGGCACAACTACACGTGCGCCAAACGCGTGTCAGAAACCCAGGAAACACACCTTAGGACGTTAGAAACGTACCTTGGGTGAACATACCACGACCTGTCTCGCATCCGATGCAGGCCCAACTTTTCAGTCACTTCAGCGGGTGACATGGCTATGGAACTGGTGTCAGTCATTGTCCGTCATCACGTCGAAGCTGATATTGAGACGGAGGTAATATTCCACGCAATCGAACCATCACCAGGAGCACGGGGAGAGGACCGGAAACTGGGGCGGCAAAGGGGGAGGACAGAAAGAGAGTTCAAATGACACGACAACATACCTCCAGGCAAATCCTGCTTGTTGGCGAACACGAGGAGTAAACAATCCTTCATCTCCCTATCGCTCAAAATCCTATGCAACTCCTGTTTTGCCTCGTCTACCCTCTCCCGGTCCTGGCTGTCCACAACGAACACGAGGCCCTGTGTTCCTGTGTAGTAATGCCTCCACAGCGGTCGAATTTTGTCCTGCCCGCCGACGTCCCACACGTTGAACTTGACATTCTTATATGTTACTGTCTCGACGTTGAAACCGACTGTTTAAAAGCCAAAACGTGAGCCCAAGTCTGCTGTGTGTCGTAAAGGCGACGCACCTGTGGGGATCGTCGTGACGGACTGGTTCAATTTGAGCTTGTACAAGATAGCTGCGAACACGAGGTCAGAACAAGCCGACTTCGGACGAGAAACGGGGTAGTGTACTTGTCTTTCCAGCCGCGTCCAGTCCCAACATCAGCAACCTCATCTCCTTGTTGCCGAACAGCTTGCCTGGGACAACATTGGCTTCACACAGCGCGGTGTTTTGAGGAAAGACGTACCCAAAGCCTTTGAAAGATTTGCACCCATGGTTGTATATGTGTGTGGGTAGAGAGAGAGGTTTATAAAGGAAAGTAAGGACCGACGGGGGTGGTGTGTTTGGACGGTGGCAGCTAAGCGGCTCAAGGGGGGCAAGGCAAGAAAGAAGGCCGTTGCAAAACATCCCGTTTCGGTAATCTGCCCTTTAATTACCTAAGCACAACCCTGACATCCTATGGCTACAAACAAAAATCTCCAGCATGAAAAAAATAAAGAAAACACAAGAAAAGTGGAGGGGGTAACAGCTATATATGAAAGCCTCAGAGACAATTTCTCCGGATATCTCACCTATCCAGAGGCGACCCCAGGCGACCCCAGGTGACTCTGGTTCAGCACCTTCAGCCACCCATCGCCCATATCGGCGCGCAATGCCTCAACCTTCGCCCTAAACGCTTCAGGACTCTGCCCCGGATCTACTGCACCCCCTGGTGGGTCGAACGTGGACGCTGTAGCTCTCGTTCTCCGGATCGCAGTCCGCGATTTGAGCTTCAATGAACCCACAGTAGCGACAGAAAGGGAAGGCAACGGAGGGAGTTCTCCGACATCCTCCACTGGGATACTACTTTCTGTCCTCCCCCGGGTATGGCGTGGGCCCTTCCTCGATGACGGAGAAACCATTAGATGGTCCGGTTGGTGTGGGAATGCTCGTCTAGGACTCGAGGGTTCGGTAATTGGGGGGGAAATAGGGAGTGAGGAAGGTCCTTCTGTCCGTGGTTTGGCAACGCCTTTGCCTTCTGCCTTTGTCCTAATAGCTGACCTGCTACGAGCTCGAACACTTTCCCCACTATCATCAGCACCTCCATCAAGATTGACGAGTCGTTTATTCTTCTTCCGTCGGCCACGGGGCTGAACGGTGGAGGGTCCTAAAGCAGGGCTCGCGTTCTGAGAACCAGGGATGGAGGGTGCCGGGGAAATGGGAGGGCTCTTCGGGTCAACTTGGACGTTTCCGACAGCGACGATAGGAGGGGAATTGATCACAGTTGAGGCCGGTCGGGAAGACCTCATCTGCTCGGGTATCGGCTCTGTGAGGTAGCGTTTCTCGTAGAAACCAGGCTGAGCACCATCGAGGATAATCGACTTGCCCTCCTTCCAGAAGTAATCGAAGCACCGTATCCTGTGGCCCTCTTCGATCTCGGTCAAGGGGTTTCCCTCAACCCAAACCTCTTTAATGTTAGGAAGGACAGCCAGTCGACCGACTTCAGCACTCTCGTCGAGAATATTGTGCCGAATGTCGACGCGCTCCAACGCGGCCAGTCGCTCGAGCCCGCAAATAGACTCCAATCGATTCTTGGATAGGTTGATGGAGGTGATCGAACCGAGTCGTTGATAAATCCCCAGCACGGAATCAATCATGTTATCGGATAGGTTGAGTGAGGCGAGGTTGTACAACGCGGATAATCCAGGAGGAACCGACACGAACAGGTTGGAGGAGAGATCGAGATGTGTAATAGAAGTGAGATAGGGAAGTGGAGCGGTAGGGAAGAAGGTGAGGGAATTGTCGGCGAGACAAAGATGCTTCAGAAAACCCCACTTCCAGGAGGGAAGTTTAGGAGCGTCAGAGGGCTCATCTTCTGTGTGTGCGTCTTCAGAGACTTCGAGGACGGAATCCGGTAACTGAGTGCCTTGGAAGGATCCTTGGCGTGAAGGTCCGCGGGAAGCTCGCTTCCTCCTAAGCGTGGTCCCCTGACCCTCCCTAGTGGCCTGGTCATCCAGCACGAGTCCAATGAATACATCGGACACATCCTCCATACCCCCACGTTTGATCGTCAAGCTCCGCACGCTCTCTGCGACCCTATCCCAGCCCAGAAGAACACGTGGATCAATATCAACACATTCCAGGGATTGAAGGTTTTTGAATGAGTCGAGGGGGATCGCACAATCGTTCGACGGGTCGTTCTTGAGCTCGCTGATGATCCTGGGGCCCGGAGAACGTACAGAGAGTGAGGGGAGTTTGGTGAAACTGCTATAGATGTACTTGAGTTCCGCGTCGATGATGGGTGGCGCTGATTTGCCCCACCAGCTCGGACCCAAAGAGAGATTCGAGACTGCAGACAAGGACGAGCGAAAGGACGACAAAGAGAGTGTCTCTGTCTTATCTGGTGGGGCAAAATTGATGTAGCTCGTCGGACGGGAGGGGTTCTCTAGCTTGACGTCGAGCGTGCCGACGTTGATGCCGAGAGCCTCCAGGCGGATAAGGATGTAGGAGAGATGATGGGTATCGATAGTAAGGGTGATAGGCTTGGTTGGCGCTGTTTGCTGCTGAGTGGAGGCGTCGAGACCGACCCAGTACAGGGGATTGAAGACATTGCCGGAGGAGTCCTGACGTCGAGGCGCGTAACGTCGGGGGCCGAAGCCGCCTTCCGCTAAGCTCTGGGCGTTGTTTCTGATGAATTGCGCGATGCGGCGGAGGTAGTCGTCGCCAGCCTCTGTCTCCATCGTCGTCGGCGTCGTCGGTGTTGGTGTTGGTGGGGTGCGGTGGTGGGCGATGGTGCTTACTGCTCCAGGCAGGAGGCGGAGTGGCCACCCGACTGCAGCCTGATCGGGTCAATAGTCGCACGCTTGCGTCAACTGTCTTCTTTGTTCCCTACCACCATCTTTTACTCTCGTTAGAAATGAAGATCACGATCAAGACACTCCAGCAGAAGATATTCCAGGTATTTCGCGTCCAGATAACCCCACCGATCTCCTGTTCACCTCGTAACCCAGATTGATGCCGAGGGGGATGATACAGTGGCGGACGTGAAGCAAAGGATCGAGACCGCTCATAATCACCCCGTAGCTAGTCAGAAGCTCATTTACTCCGGTGAGAAGCGGTAGGATCTTTTGATCCACATTCGGTCATTCACATCACCGCGTTCAGGCAAAGTTTTACCAGATGACAAGACCATTGAGGCTTGCGAGATTCGAGAGAAAGACTTCTTGGTCTTGATGGTCTCGAAGGTGATCAAATCTACATTGCTCGGCACTTGGAGATTTATCGAAATCAATCCCGCAGCCAAAAGCCACACCAGCTGCTTCCACCAGTGCTACCACACCTGCGCAGCCAGTTCAATCCGCACAGCCGGTCCAACCAGCTCAGCCAGCCCAACCCGCGACCGTTGAATCCCCTCCTCAGCTGGCCCAACCGACGACGGAGCAGCCTGCTCAACCTCCGACAGCAGGTGGTCCTCCTAGCGGTTTCTTGACCGGTGCCGGTCTCGCGACCGCGATCGACGGCATTGTTGAAATGGGTTTCCCTCGCGAGGAAGTACAGAGGGCCATGCGAGCCAGTTTCAACAACCCAGATCGTGCCGTGGAATACCTGATGACTGTGAGGAGATATTCTATTTTTATCGTGCATGGTTATTGATCGCATTCTGGATTAGGGCATTCCTGCAAATATTCAAGCCGAGCTGGCCCCGCCACCACCTGCTCAACAACCCGCTCAACCTCAGACCCAGCAACCTACCACTACCCCGACCCCTCCTCAACAACCCGTCCAACAAGCCGCTCCCGCTAACCTCTTCCAACTTGCCCAACAACAACAGCAGCAACGCCAACAAAATCCTGGTGGGTTTGGTGGTGGAGGTGGAGCAATGCCCCAGCTCAATCCGGCTCAGCTGGCGAATATGCGTCAGGTCATGGCTCAGAACCCTGAGATGACTCAGGCGTTGATCCAGCAGATCGCTGCGACAAATCCTGCGTTGTTGCAGCAGCTCGGAGCGAATCCCGAACGAGTTATCGCTGACATCCTCCAATCGGCTGGTAATGATGAGTTTGGAGAAGACGATGAAGAGGGCCCTGTCCCACCAGGCGCCCATGTGTTGAGTGTAACCGCTGAAGAGCGGGCTGCGATTGAGAGAGTACGTACCCTGCGTTTTCCCTAGCAGATCATAACCTTATCTCTGTTACCACAGCTGGAAGCCCTCGGATTCCCCCGGCAGCTGGTTATCGAAGCCTACTTTGCGTGCGATAAGAACGAGGAGATGGCCGCCAACTATCTTTTCGAGAGCGGCAATTTTGACCAATAGTTGGATCTCCGGAGGCGCTCTGTTAGGTATTGTGTCACTAGCATGTTTCCATTATGCACCCGATTTTGTACGGCCACTGGTTCAAACTTCCTGGGCTTCCCCTTCATCCGTGAGATTGTTAAGCGTTGCCGGTGAATGCCGAATGAGCCCTTGATGCAGACCAACAGATGGGTAACGTGCTGATTTTTTTTCTTGCCCTTTGTTCAAAGGATATCGTGTGTAGTTTGCTGCCCACTCTGTTGAGGGTGTTGGTGAACGACCGGTGACTCGCGGTCCTCTGGCGCCGACAGCGATCGTTGGCGTCTAGACCAACAATATCCCCATCCTGTCATCCATGCGCCACTTCCGACGAAAGCCTTCGCCATCGTCGATACCGACAAACAGCCTACCGTCCACATCCACATCACCGATTGAGTTCATAAAGGAGGAACTTGTCACAACTCACTTCAAAGCCAGGGACCCGAGGACGCTTGGTGCTTCGTCAAGCGCCATCGCATTGTCCATCGGTTCCCCGTCTCACGAACCTTTAGGTACTATGATCGATGAACCCGGGTCGTCGAAAGAATGGAAGACGGCATACGGGACTACGAGGATGGCCGTAGAGATCGCCAAGGAATCCTCTGATATGTTTCTGCCGCTCAAGGCCGTTGCTGGTGCTCTCACCGTTCTCATAAAGAACTACGATGTGAATCCTTCTTGAGTGTCCCGTCCCATCGATCACTGACCGTTTCTTGTAGCAAACCACTGCCAATGCGGAACAGATCAGAGAAATCGGGGAGAGGGTACAGTCGCTCGCTGAGGCGCTCACATCCCCGGTGGGCGACCATGATAGCGGAGAGAAGGCGCGGAGAGAGGTTCTACGAAAGTTCGTACTTCCCTACAAAGGGACGCTGGTGCATAGTGAAATCGAATTGACTATTCGCGGGAAGTTGGACGGGATCATTGCAAAGCTCGGACCGCTGTCCGAACAACGAGGACTTCTGAAGTTCCTGAACAATGTTGACCACGCCAACGCTCTGAACGGCTTCGTCCAAGATCTAGCCAATGCCGTCACAGACTACCAGGTATGGGTCACGAATTCCACCACATGAATTGTCTAATCTGTTGGGTAGACATCCAACAAAGCATCTACGAGAACACCAACAGAATCGGCGAGAGTACAAAGAGGATCGAGGATAGACGAAAGCACAAAGAGGATCGACGAGACCACAAATAAAATCGATGAGAACACCCGAAACCATATTGTAGGGCGACCTTTTACGGGCTGGTCTGGAGATATTCTGAAACTGAAGCTTTCACTAGGAAGCCTCAGAACTCGAATTCCTAGAAAAGTTGGATCCTGTGCACAATGCGGGACACCAAGTGGGACATCACGATACGTGCCTCCGCGGGACTCGAGAATCTGTCCTCGATGACATTATGCGATGGGCCAAGGATACTCAGGACAGGCACGTCTTCTGGCTTAACGGATTGGCGGGAACGGGAAAGTCGACCATCGCGCAGACGTTCTCCGAAATGGTCGCGAAGAACGGGACCCTCGGTGCCAGCTTTTTCTGCTCACGGGATTACCTCGACCGAAAGGAACTCAAGAACATCTTTCCTACTCTTGCGTATCAGCTCGCATGCCGGTACCCCACATTTCGAAACCAAATCATTCCGGTCATAAAGCATGACCCATCCATAGCACGCAATTCGCTTATATCCCAACTCAAGGACTTAATCGTGGACCCCCTCTCTGCTGCGGGGGTCTCGTGTGTCATCGTCGTGGATGCTCTAGATGAGTGTGTCGACGATCAGCTGGCCTCAGCGATCCTCTCCGTCCTCGGTCGTTTCGTCAAGCATCTACCGTCCGTAAAGTTCTTCATCGCTGGAAGACCGGAGCCCCGCATTCGAACCGGATTTCGCCTCCCCCTCCTGGAACCGATCACTCAGATTTTCTTGCTACACGAGCTTGAACTGTCCAGCGTCGACGAGGACATTCAATTGTACCTCCAGGAGAAGTTGTCCGCAGTCGCCAAACGGAGGAGTGACTTCGATCTCTCCGACCCGTGGCCGCACGACAAGGACCTCACGGCTCTCACAAAAAAGTCATCTGGGCTATTCATTTTCGCCTCCACCCTGGCCAGGTTCATCGAATCAGAGCATCACGAGCCTGACGAGCGTCTGCAACTCATCGTTACCTCGCCAGACAGCACCGTTCACGAGGGACGGGCGGGTATCGACCCGCTGTACACTCAAGTCCTGATGCACGCATTTTCTGGCGTCAAGGAGGCCACGGTGTTCGCGAATTTGAGGAGGGTTTTGGGAGCAGTGATCCTTGCGTTCAACCCGTTATCCCGAGCACAGGTTGGAAAGATCCTTGATATCAAGACATCCCTCATCACGACAACCCTTCGGCAACCCCCACTCGGTTCTCCTCATCCCTAACGAGGATTCCAAGGAAATCCGTGTTTTCCACAAGTCATTTCCAGACTTCCTGCAAGATCCTGTTCGTTGTTCCGACTCAAAGTTCTTTATCCACTGTCCTGTTCACCATGGCGATATGGCGCTCGGGTGTTTGGAGTTGCTGAAGAAGTTGCAGGGGGATCCTTGTGGTTTGCCGGACTTTGTGATGAATCAAGATGTATCCGATGTCCCAAAACTTCTGGAGGACAAGGTGGGGGGTGCATTGCGGTACGCGTGTGGGTACTGGGCCATGCAT
>Ga0307515_10023204_pt1 | contig 10888 bp, 2 predicted proteins | sample 17_EM_MG_FD_194513 | JGI IMG/M metagenome (GOLD analysis project Ga0307515, IMG submission 194513) | Populus trichocarpa ectomycorrhiza microbial communities from riparian zone in the Pacific Northwest, United States - 17_EM | ecosystem: Host-associated > Plants > Roots > Unclassified | place...
CATTTATTAAAAAGTAATAGTGTTATTAAATTAAGCTTTTTCTTTAGCTTTGCTATAAGATTTGCCTTTACTAGCTTATCTTCTTTAAGAGCTAAGAATTGGTTGTCTCCTAAGATAATTATATTATTAGTTTATATGCCGACAATTCTAAATAGGGTTCCCGTAGTTATAATAAGGAAGCATAGATTAAATATAAAAGTAGTTATTAAAAGTTTCTCTTTATAATGCTTACTATAGGTAGCCTACTAATAAGTTCCTACCTCTGCAATTCTATATAATGGCTTAAGTATAACCATAATTGTATCTTTAGGATATTAGTAGCAAATTTACTCTAGAAGGTATGCTAATATTAAGCGCTAAAGGTGCGTCTCTAATTAGGTGTAGGCCTAAGTAATATCTTATAAATAAACCGCTATTTTATTCTTTATTAAGGAGGGAGCTAGCACAATAATAACTCGCTAACTAGCTTGTTAAATTATAGGAGATTACGTAAGAATTACCTCCTTGCTATTGTTATTATAGCCTTAGATAATAAGCCTTAATTTCTTAAATAGGGCGTTAGTAGCTTTACCCTTAATCTCGTTAACTATTCTTAACTTAAAGATGCAAACTCTATCGAATTTAGTAGGGTTATACTTCTTAAATTTAAAGACTCCTCTTATAATAAGACTATTGATCTTCTATTTGTTAAATACTTAGAAAGAAGCTTCTAGAGTTATAATACGACCTTCCTTTTAAAGCTATTTTACGAGCTTAAAGTTAGCCTTCTCTTTAGCTGTTATAAAGGCTATTAATAACTTAACTCCATTCTTAATGGCGGTAACGAATTACTCTTTAAAATTAATAAGATGTTGGCAATTTTGTGATCCCTTCGGGCGACCTCTACCGCGTTATGGTTGCGGCATATCTACTATAATTATATTAGAATCGTAGTCGCCTTCTAGAGTACGTTAATTGTAGTTCTCCTCTAGGGCATTTTTTAGGGCGTCCTATAAAGGCTTAAAAATGTTATCTTTATAGTAAGGCTTAATAACAGTTAAACGGAATTAAGTGGGTCTATAAGGCATCTAAATAGTATAAGTTTAACTATTAATTATAATAAGTTAATATAGGCCTAACTATTCTCCCTTTTTACGCCATACGCGTATCTTAGACTAAAGTGGCAGATTAAGCGTAGTTAAGGTGTTTAGGCCATTTCTTATTCCTAGTGCGTTATTAACCTGGCGTATAGCGTAGAGACGTTGCACCTTTTTTATTGCCTTGCGAATAGCCTTAGCTTATTATATAACAAAGGGAGATAGTAGAGAATTGTTAGTTATTTAAGGGTAGGCGCTAAAGACTAGTAATATAGGTATAAGTCTATCTAGGCTAGCGGAATTATTAATAGCTTTAATAGCTATTTATAAGGTAAGTTCTTTACTAATATTCTTTAGTTTTAAAGAGATAATTTTATATACGCGGCGTAATAGCGCGTAATAGCGCTTTACTTTTCTAATACTATTATATGCCTTAACGGGGACTTCCTTAACCTTAATTGCTATTGCCTTTATCTATTATTAGAACTCTATAGATAAGAAGTTCTTTCCTATATTATAAACAATTTAATTAGGGGGTCCTAAATAAATATTAATCTAGTATAACTAAAGGGTATCCTATATATTTCTGGTTAATATATCTTTTAAAAAACGCGTGGCTTAGAAGGAGGTTAAGAAGTTAATAACTTAGAGCACTAGCTTGCCGCTAAGATATATAACGTTAATAATAATACAGAAGTTAAAGTCGTAGTTATCCTTAAGGGTAAACTTAAATTGGCTAGGGGACTTCTAGTTTATTTAGTAGTAATAGTAGTACTTTATAAGATGCTTAATTGCCTTAACCTTAACTTTATAGCCTATTTATTAAAGAACCCTAAGTAATTAATAAACGGATAGGTAACTAAAACGATGGTGTAGTTAACGTAACTCTAACTTAGTTAAGTAGCTTTAAGTAATACTCTTTTCTAGTTAATAAAGGAGTAACTAAGAGTAACCCTACTTGCGTATAATAGGTACCCAATTATCTCCCTACACGAGTATATTCTTAAGGTTATTAAGTTTAATATCTAATTTATTTATATCTCTAATGCAAAATAGAAATGGAGTATTTGTGGGAATAATATGGAAAGTAATGCACTCTAAGGGGGTTTAGACCCTAATTATGCTAAAAGAAATTGCAGTACCCTTGCTAAAATAAATCGTATATTGGCCTGCCGTTAAATAGTTAATCTAAATAGAGTTATTAAGCTCCTAAAGGGCTTAAACTTAAGGTTCTTCTACTATAGATACTCCTATGGCTTTAGTATCTGGTATAATACTATAGAAGACATTTACTAAGTATTTATCGTTAAAGGAGAACGCGGAGCTCTTCTTTAGCTTATTAAAGATATTTAACTTTATAATAGAATGGAGCGTAGATTAGTTATTAAGAATAGTAACGGTTTATATACTATCTACCTTACTATACTTAGTGAAGTATTAGTTAGGAGAGTAGTTCTTAATTTCTATATCCATAAGGAGCTATTCGGTCTTATTAACCTTACCCTTAAGATTTTTTACACCTTTATATTAAACTAGGAAGCTTTAGAAGTAGGCTATAGTAACCTTATAATTTTTAACGTTTTTTATACTTTAACGGAACTTATTATATGCCTCCTTTTACTTATTAAGGGAGTATCTAGTTAACTAGTAATTTGGCTTCTTATAAATATAACACTTCTTCTAGCAATTACTTTAAAATGAACCTTTATAAGGACCTCTATAATTACCTTATAGTTAACATTAATTATACCCTTTACTATATTTCCTACCATAGCTGTTATATATTTAATTAGTCTAGTTATAATTATATTAATTAGGAACGCTTAGTTAGGTAGGGCTTTTAGTATAAAACTGTTAAGATTCTTATATTTATATTATAATACCTATAATAAAGCGTAGCTTAGTATATACTCCTTTAAACGTATTTATAGGTTTATATAGCGCTAGATTATACTTAGGAACACTATAGCAGGCTAAGATAACTTAGTCCCTTAGGCTGTTCTTATTTTAGTAAGTTTTAGTAAGGCTACGTTAGATTTTCTAAAGTTTATTAAAAAGTAGTTAAAGGTACTCTAAACGAGTCTTTATTAAGTTAAAAGCAATAACTCTTTAAAATATAGTCTTTTACTATTTGGACATATAAAGCTAGTAATTCTTATTAGTTTTAAAGTGGGCTTTAGTAAGCTAAAGCATTATATTAAAGCTATAGTTTTTACCCGTAATATAGTCGTAATAGAATATTACTACCTGTCCCTTTAACATAATAGAGAAAGCGTAATAGTATTAGTAGTATTAAATTTTAACCTTATTATAACAGTTATAGAAGACCTATAGTTTTACTCCGAGCATATTATATAATTCTTCTCTAAACTTCTTCTCTTTGTCTAAATATACCTTTATCAGATTTATAACTTCTTATAGTAGAAGGTTACCGGTTAGCTAGAGTAAAGGAGCTAGAGGTAGTAAAGGTAGAGGACGAGTACCTCTAGGTAGGAGAGTACCTTTAAGTGGGAGAGTAGTATTCTAGGGGTTTTGTTCTAAATTAAAGTTGCCTTTTAAAGAATATAGGTTAGTTCTAGGTTTCCGTGGTTAACGTATAATTTTAGCTTCTGTCTATACTGGTTCTTTTATACTAGTAATAACAGCCTAAATATTACTAGTAATTAGGTTACTGTTCTTAGTAACGTATACCCCGTTCCTATAGAGGAAGTCTTAAAAATCCTAAACAATATTAACATTGCTAAGTGCCTAGATGTTAGCAGTCTATCCTATAAAATCCTCTCTAAAATATTCCTATAGCTGTATATTGGTATAGTATCTACTTTAATAGAATATAATACGGTATAGGAGAAAGCTATTAACTTATTTTATGGTATAAGTTATTATATTAAAGGTAAATTCGTCCTAATTTTTATTAATAAGTTTTGCGTATAAAGCTACCCCTAGTAGTAAGGAGTCTTCCTAGTCATTTAAGGTAGGCGTAGCCATGTTTTTAGAGGGAGGGAAGTATTATTAGTGTAGGGATTATTGTTTAGTACGCGTTTATAATGTATATTTATTATTTAGTACGCGTTTATTATTTAGTACGCGTTTATAACGTATATTTGCAATTATAGGGCTTAAAACTAGTTCTAGCCTTAAATCGCGAAGACTTATAAAGCGTATTATTCTGTATAATAGACGCAAGAATCTGTAATCTTAAAAAGGCTTAGGACTAGTTCTGGCCTTTAAATCCTTAGATTTATAGAAGAGTTCTATTTAAGGTTTAGGACCAGTTCTAACCTTAAAAAATAGCTTCCTCTAGCACGAGTAGCACTAGTATAGTGGCTTGTCTCTTTTTAGTAGAATACCTAGCTGTTCTATAGTATAATAGTAAAGTTAACTACTAATTAGTGTTAGTTACACAAGGTGATATTATATAGCTACGGTTTATAGATAGTATAATAATTGTTATCCTTTTTATATCTTAATAAGGGAGGGCGAGGAGCTTAAGGCTCCTCGCTACGCTAGTGCCGTAGCAATACGTAACAGCAACTTACTATACATGACGGCAATATGCCTTATATAGTGACCCCTTGCCTTTATTCCCAATATTAACCTATAGGGGCTTAAAGCTAGGGGGGTGTATTAATCTAGGTTGGATTTTAAGTTAAATTTCTAATACTTATTTATTACCTATTACTAATTAAGTGGCAATATTAACCTAGTGGCAATTAAGTAATAGTTAGTTATATATCGTTATCGGCGTCTCTATTAGTTTTTTGCTACCTACTTTATATATATAAATACCTTCTAAAACTAGGTTTAATTAATAGAGTTATTATTTTTTTTATCTTTAGTCTTCTAATTAATATAAATAGATTACTAGTACGGAGGCTCAATGTTATAGCAGAACTTGGCAGAACTTCTTACCGGCAAGTTGCCATAGATTGCTATATATTGCGGTTATATAACGCAGAGATCTTATAAAACATTAAGCGGCGCTACTCTTCTTCTCCTTTCCTTTCCCTAGCTTTAGATTCTTATTTATAGATAATCCAATTATATAGGCTTATACGTCTCTCTTACCATACTTATATCTTAATTAATTAAGTCACTAATATTATCTAAAGCCTATTCTACTCTCTCTTTTTAAAAAGGAACTTAAATATATCTATAAGACTATAAATAGGATAAGAATATAGAATAAGACCCTAAGGAAAAGAATAGAACCCTAAGGAAAGGACTTATAAGATATATATAGACTAGAACCCCTAAAGAAATTACCTAGAATTACCTAATACCCCTACTACTATGCCACAAAACACAGTAGTAGGTAAAGCAGCTGTAGGACCCTTAAATACCTTAGATAAAAAACAATTAATGTTTTAACCCCCTAGGCGGAGCTTATGGTAGCTAATACCGAAATTAAATAACTGCGAGAGCTACTTAAAGCTAGAGATACCCCTATATCTAATAATAAGTCATTATTAAATAACTAAAGACTTACTATAGTCCTTTAGGCCCTATTCTAGCGCCTTAATAGATCTACTAAGACCTATATAGTACTAAAGCGGTTAGTAAAGGTTACGGATCCCCTATTACTTATGGATAAAATAAACCTAATATTTAATAACTGGAAGCTTTAATTATGGGATAAGCTTAAAGTTAATACTAACTACTTTCCTACCCCCTAAGCCAAAATGGCCTATATTTTTAGCCGTATTAGTAAAGATACTTAAACGCATTTACGCCTATAATATACTAAAGACTTAATAAACCCCTTTATCTTTAAAAAGGAAATAATTAAATACTTATCTTCTATTTATAAAGACCCTTTTAAAGTATAGAACGCCTACTTTAGCTATAAAAGCCTAAATATAAAAATAGCGGAGACCTTTTTAGCCTTTTAGACCTGCTTTTTATACCTAGCTAGATAGGCCTAGATCCCCTAAAAAGACCTACTACTAGACCTCTTTAATAAGCTTACCCTAGACCTATAGCGGGCCGTATTACTAGCTTATACTATAGTATAAATATTAAAAGAACTTATAGACTATTGCCTAGCTATTAACTAAGGCCTTTATTAAATTAAAGCACGTGCTAATTAGCTAAAAACTAGAAACCTTATAAACTAGGCTATAAGTACTGCAAGAACAGCCTATAGTGCCCTAGCATAATTAGTAACCCCTATAGCACTAGCCGCTTAGCCTATAGTTAACCTAGTAGTTAGCCGCGTAGCTACCTCTACTATAGGTCTAGTGTATACCTAGCTTATATATAGCGACCCCTAAATATAGGCCCTTAGCGATTAAGGAGCTTACTTCTTATACGGTTAACCTAGCTACCCTATAAGGAACTACCTAATAAAGGTAAAGATAAATAAGGTTCTATTAATTTAAGAGGATAGTATAAAGTTAGAAAAAGAGGAACCTTAGGGGAAGACTCCTCCCTAAAGTTAAAAGGAATTAATATGTTATATATTAATCTAGGTTAGCTAGTTAGTAGAAGAAGCTATACTATCCCTTATACTTTATTCTATAATAAATATTAAGTTTTAACCTCTGCTTTAGCTAACTTAGGAGTAAATGCCTTTACCTTAATTAATATAAAGTGCGCTGTAAAACTAGCTAACTTTTTAAATATGCCTTTAGAAGAACTGCTTAAGCTAATTCCTATTTATAGGTATAATGGATAGGTAGGACTACCTATTATAACTATATTACGGATTTACCTTTATATTAATAGACGAAGGCAATATAATATCCCCTTCCTTATTACGGACCTAGGAAGCTATAATATAATCTTAAAAAGAAAATAGTTAGCCTATTTAGGCTTATAGCTAGACATATAAAGTAGACGGCTTATCTAGCCTAAAACTTTACCCCTAACTCCTTCCTTTATAAAAGAAATTAGCATTATAATAGAAAATCTTATATAGCCCTAGATTAATACTATTTACTAGGCTAATGCTATACGTAGGGACTAGGCCTTTAAGAAAGATATATAGCTTAATCCGTAACGGATCCGTATACTACGCCGCCCCTAGACTACCTATATTACGCTACCCGCATTAAAGACCTAGGAAGTTAATAATAATCTAAAAAAGCTCCCTATAGAGAGCTTAGGCCCTATATAGCTATAAAGAATAGTAAGGAATATTAGACGTTATACTAAACTAATAGACTAGAGGGATAACTTATGGAAGATAGAATAGGAGCTAAAAAAGATTATAAACCCTAGACTGTAAAATACGGTCGGTAAATAGCTGTAAGGAAACCTACAGACCTTCTACTAGTTAATATCTGCTATATTAGTACTATAGGATTCTACTAAAACTTAGTTTAGCTTAATACTATTGCTTTTATAACTAGCTTATATAAAATTAACTAAATACTTAAGGAAAAGAAAAGTAAGTATAGTAGATAAGAAAGCGAGCTTATAGATAAGAAGCCAGTAGAATAAAAACTACCCTATTAATACTAAAAGTTTAAGGACGTATTTTTTAAGGTAGTATTTAATATACTTCTACCGCACTAACCATATAACTATAAGATTGAGATTAAGTTAGATAAGGAAAACGCCCTTAGCTATACCCCCCTCTATAAACAATCTATTGCCGAGTTATAGGCCACTAAGTAATACTGTTACGGCACTGACCTAACGCATACTGTTTTATACTGTCTCGTACTATTTCCTACTATTAGCTAGCCTTCTACTAGCGACTTGGCGGCCGGCCCTACTATTTATATATAATACCCCCTTTCTACCTTCTTCCCCTCTTTATACCACAACGTAGTTATTTAGTCTACTTTATTGCAGCACTATAACAGTTTATGGTATCTTAAATTTACGCCCTGTTGCGATTACTAATTCCTTATACCCTAGCTAATTAACCTCCGCCCCAGAGCAATCGCGACCTATACGCGCCTCTACTAAAACTAATATATCCCTAGCACAGTTTTAGAACAATCCTTAGTTTTTACCTAGTGCCTAGATGGGCGACACTAATAATGCCGAAATGGTCAAAACCTAGAACCCCCGCGACGTTTTCGTAAACCTCTTTATAGAGACATACCCTAATATCGCGTGGATAATCCGCCGCTCCCTATTATACCCTAAGACCTTTAAGCCTAGTAAAGCTTACCTTACCCTTATTAACTATACTAACGAGTTCCTTAATAATATCGAAGTAGGACTATAGTGTATATATAATATAAATACCGCTAATAAGAAAGCTAATAAAAACCTTAGTACCCTTATCGCTTTCTAGATAGGAACTATTAACTCCTAAGTAGAGACTATTACCGTTCTAAAATAATTAACCCCTATAATAATAATAGTAACCTAGTAGAAAAAACGGAGATCTAAAGACCCGCTAATATTTAGCGGAAAAGGTACCCTGCTAAAATAATAAGCTAATTTTAAGACCTAGTATATTAAGATTAAAGGAGTTTTTAACCGGGACTAGAACTACTTTAATATAGTCTAGTCCTAAATCCCTTATATCTCGGATATACTAGAGGATAAGGCCTATAAGTTTATTAAGTAGGGCTTAAAGCTTATGCATAAGAACCCAAACAACATATCTGCGTAGAAATGGCCTACTAAGGAAGATATGCTTAAAGACCTTATTACCTACTATAAGGTCCTTAACACGACCTAGGTCGCAAAGAATAAGCTTAACTATTTCCCCTAGGGCAAGCGTAATTACTAGTCCTAGAAGGGAGAGCTTAATAAGCTAATAGTCTGCGCTAAGAAGATAGATAAATAGAAGGTAGACCTACTTTAAAAGTTTATTTCTCTAAAGATAGAAGAGCTAGCACTTAGACTTACCTATAAAATTAATAATAGCGACTATATAGATTAGAGTAAGTAGATGGATATATTCGCTAAAAACCTTACGAACTATATATACCGAGCTAACCTTAAGAAGAACGCTAACTACCGCCTACCTGCCTAAGCCTCTACCCCTATATTAACCCTAACCCTAGTAGTAACTAGAGAACCTATAGACCTTAATAGAATCTTAGATATAGAGCGTAAGCGCCGTATTAATAATAGATTATGCCTTGCCTATGGCCTACCTAGCTACTAAAAGGATGCCTATAACCCCGCCAAGATAGTAAACCTAGTCCTAATACTACCCCGTTAAACGACGCGAACTAATAACCGCGGACGCGGTAACTGTAAAGTCTATTATAAACGCGGCAACCACAGAGCCTATTATGGCCGCGGTAGACAACCCCCCCCTTTAACCCTATAGCTTAGTTACTTTAAACTATATCCTATATAGGAGCCTAACCCGTTAATAATGCCTAATATTAGCGACTTCGCGCTAGTAAATACGAATACGGCCATATTATTAGTAAGGTATTATTTTCCTATACCCCAACTAAAACTAAAACTAATACCGCTAGCTAAATGGACACTAGACCGCCCCGCTAAAACAGCCCCGTACCCTAGTTATTAAAAGGTAAACCCTTAAACTAAGTCGCGTTTAAGGGTCTAAACTATATAAGGAGGAAGACGAGAAAATTAGGTCCCTATTACTAGATTAATTAGTCCTTTCTATTAGTAAACTGCTACTTAATTTTAGATTAGCAAATAGTAATAAGAAATTAATCCTTATTTAAACCTAACTCTCCTTATTACGTAACCTATACCCCTAAGTTTATATTAATATAGTAAGCCTAGTAGACTTCGGTAGTACTATAATAGTATTTACTAACGCAGAGTCTATTATAAGAAAGTATAATATTATAACTAAGAAGCTGCTAGTACCTAGGCTACTGCGCCTTAGAGATAGCATTTTAACTTTACTTATTACGGACTACTTTACTACCCAAATATTAATTGGCCTCTATGCTAAAGCTATGCTCTTTTTTATTACTAAACTCTTACCCGCTACCCTAATTATCTTAGGTATACCCTAGCTTTAGAAGTACGAGCCCTATCCTAGCTTTAAGAAACTTAAGATTTGCTTTAACTTAGACTACTACTTTAGGCACTACCTCCTATAGGGGATAACTGACGTTAGTAGGGACGCCCTATATAGACACTTAGTACTACTAAGCCTAGTGCCTAGGACTATATATAAAGCCCTAATAGTAAAAGACGTTCCTAATAAAGGGGAGCCTATATAGCTGCAAAGAAATAAAATAGTAAAAGACTGGACTACCCTAGTACTTAAGACTAAAATAATAGGCTAGCTAGCCTTACCGAGACTAAGGAAGAAGGTCTACTTTATACCGCTACTACTAAGAATTTAACCATAACTTAGGTACTATTTAAACCCTAGCCGCCTAGCCTAATACCTAGAACTAAGCTATATGCTATATACGTATACTATAGCTCGCGTTATAGTAAGGACTGGCTATAAAACTACTAAGACCTAGATAATAGAAACCGCGCCACTGTAATACCTAACCTTATACCCATCTCCCGTGCGTACTATATAGGGCCACCGCCTTATTTCCGCCCCCCTAGGCTAACTAAGCTGTATTAGCCTAGCTATAGCATTAAAGAACTAGATACGCCCTAACCTAGACGATATTAAATACACTTATACTATTAATTTTACCCAGTTCTATAAATAAAAAGAATAAGACCTTTACCACACATGCAACCTTACCAAAAGGTAGCGCCACACTCCAAAACTTACGCATACCCATCTTACCATCAAAAACAATCGATTTTCTAACTCTCAAGACCTAATTCCTACTGCCTAGCGAGCTAGAGGTGGATTTATTTGTCGTTTTACCCCCTTTCTCCCAACAGAAAAATTTCTCTAAGGGTGGCCCTAGCTTATAAGCGAGGCACGGACAGGAACA
>Ga0307515_10023206_pt1 | contig 10886 bp, 12 predicted proteins | sample 17_EM_MG_FD_194513 | JGI IMG/M metagenome (GOLD analysis project Ga0307515, IMG submission 194513) | Populus trichocarpa ectomycorrhiza microbial communities from riparian zone in the Pacific Northwest, United States - 17_EM | ecosystem: Host-associated > Plants > Roots > Unclassified | place...
AGCATCATTACTGCAGGCCTTCTGTTTTTAATCCGGCAGAATAAAAAATCAAACAAAAAACTGACCGCTATTAACGAGACGATTTCGGAAATGAATGCGTCCAAAGACAAACTCTTCTCCATTATCAGTCACGATATAAAAGGTCCACTCAACTCACTCCTGCTATTCTCAAAGCTTTTGATCAACGATTCACTAAAGCTTACGCAGGATGAAATCAATATGCTGTCGCGCAATTTTGATAAGTCGCTAAAGAATTTATTAGCACTCCTGGAAAATCTGCTGGAGTGGAGTTTATCGCAAACGGGCCACATCGATTTTAAACCGGAAAGATTTGACTTTGCCCTCGTGTTGAATGAAAACCTCGCGTTGCTCAAAGAACAGGCACAACAAAAAAACATTACCATCATCAACGAAAATGAGGCCACTCTGCCTGTGAATGCCCATTACCATTCCATCAATACGATTGTCAGAAACCTGATGTCGAATGCCATTAAGTTTACACCGAAAGGCGGAAAGATCACCCTGCAAACCAGGCCACTTGGCAATGAACTTCAGGTATCGGTTATCGATACCGGGTTAGGAATCAGTAGCGATGCTCTACAAAAGATTTTCAAAATTGACACCAAGCACAGCACACCGGGTACGGCTAATGAGAAAGGAACAGGTTTGGGGCTGATACTTTGTAAGGATTTTGCGGAAAAAAACGGAGGTACGATTGGCGTAGAAAGTACAGAAGGTGCAGGTTCTACTTTTTATTTTACCATACCGATGGCCACGGAGTAAAAGGTTTTCTAACCGAAGGCTGTGCTACATACCTACACACTTTTAAAGTACACTACAGCATAACTACACGTGCCTGTATCTATTCTAAATGCAAAGTCCTATTGCCACGAGTAATCGCCATTATTAGTAACAGTTACCCTCAATGCTTTATGCTCCTTCTCAAACCTTTCGTAACCGGGTTTTAAATTTTTCCAGAAATCCAGCAGTGCCCCATCATCATTATACTCTGCTTTATACTTCTTTATGTTCTCCTCCGTCATGCGAAAAGGAAATACATATACCGGAATCTTAAGCTGTCCATTGTTACGTGCATGAATGGCATACAAGTAAATCTCTTTGATCTTATCGTCCGTCATGGGCAGGCAGCCGATCGTTACGCAGGAGCCGTGGATAAAAATATCACCGCCCGGGTGTTCAATATCGCTTTTGATCTTATCAGACTGATTAGGATAATTGAGTCCTAACGATAAATAAAAACTGCTGGTCGGATTAAAGCGGTCGATATGATAAAAACCTTCCGGCACCTGATTGTCGCCCGACTTTCTTTTAGGCCCCAGCGTTCCTGAACGTTCGCAAATACGATAAGCGATCAGTTTCTTATACACCGTTTCCGACTTCTTCTTTGCAAAAACCTCCAGTATATCGTCATCCTTATACGCGACAATGAGCATGTGAAAATCATCTTCATCAAGTCCATTCTTCTTCAGCTGTTCTTTGATTGTTTCTTTCTTATTATGGAATGCTTGCCTTACCCGCTCGTATTTCTTTTGCTCAGTAATAAAATTCTGGGGAGGTGAAAAGGAGGTCAAAATGAATAGCGCAATTAATGTAGGAAGTATATTTTTTAGCATAGATTCAAGTCGAAATTACAATTTTGCATCTAACTCTTAAAAAAAGCAATCAAGTTACTGGAATATTCGGCTTAAGGATGGTAGACATCTACTTTATGTCCTGGTGGTTTTTTTAGGTGCATTTGACATTTTGTTTTTTCTGTATCTTTGAGAATGCTATTCGATAGAATGAATGCAAAATCAAGCATACAATAAAACTTATTTCAATATGGCAACGCTGAAAGATATTAGTATTGAAGTTTTGAAAAATATTTCTCCTTCTGCATCGCTTGAAGAGATTATGTATAAAATCAACCTGGCCGCACAGGTAATGGAAGGTATTAAGGATGCTGACCAAGGTAAAGTAATTTCAACTGACGAGCTTTTAAAACGTATTGATTCGTGGGCAAAGTAATCTGGACTGAAAAAGCCGCTGCTCACTTAAGGGCTATCCACGATTACATTTCTGAAGACTCACACGTATATGCTACCCGGTTCATTAAAGTCTTGGTTAGCGCCACTATTAAACTTGAATCGTTTCCAATGGCTGGTCGGTTGGTACCCGAGTTTGAGCATACTCCCGTTAATCTTCGGGAAGTCATTTTTCAGGGATATCGGATTATCCACCGGCTCAATCCGGATTCAGACGCTGAGATTTTAACAGTAGCACATGGGCGAGAAGACCTATTTAATAATCTTGACAGGGATTGGTTATTATAACAAAGGCTCGTCTTGATTTTTATATTACTTTAACTCTTGCTGCTTGCACATTAATTGCATCCATTACCACATGTCGTTGCGGTGAAACACCGATCGTAGGTAAATCTTAAACGGAAATTTACTGTTCCTCATCCGGATACAAATCAAAGTAAAGAGAATGCCTATTAAAAGGAAAGGGGTCGTCTCAAAAGTCTGAGTGGTCTTTTTTGTTTATTAGGAGGAGGGCTAGAAGACGCGTTTCATCTACAGCATCAAAGCCGTTAGTTGGCAGCTAAAGGTTTTGTTTTGGCGGTGAAATCATGAATTTGAACTAAAAATGCACTTTGTCCATCGCCCCTCTAGTTTTGGAAAGTAAATGAAGAAAGGCAACACGTGCTCCCATTCTTGTCTTGTATTGGCTACTGTGAGAAAATGTGAAACGCAAGACTTCGGTAGTTTGGTAGGGGAGAAAAAATTTTAATGCTCGATAAAAAGCGAAGACAGCCAAGGATGAAACATCCCCGACTGTCAAGCCAACCTAAAACTAACTATAAGACACTCTTCATCGACTATTTTACCGGGCAGCTGTATGCTGTACGTGTTGCCTGACAGCACGGCTTTCCCTATTCCAGGGGGTTGCGTAGTTACGGCCTTAAACCCAAACTCGGCCATCGTCACTGTTATCTGGTTGTTCTCTATACGTGGTACATCAACGGCTGGCCAGTTTTTATTATTCAAATCAAATACATAATCCATAAAGCGCATCATATCATTTTGCTATTGACAAGAGCAAATGTAGATGGCTGACAAAGCGGATTTAAGAGCAGAAGTACCCGCTTTGGAAAAACAGGTAGTTCTACCTGTTTTTCCTTCTTTGCGGGGAGACAAATACCTGTTTTGTGAGTAGAAGTACGCGCAGTTTACTGCCAACTGCTTAATATTGGAGCTTTAAATCATTAACTCATAACCTAAACTATGCGTACTTCCATTTTATTCCCATTGATCGTTGTTGCAAGCTTCGGCTTTGCAATGATCTCCTGCTCGCCTGATTCGTCCAAAGCAGACCAGCCTGCTCCTCTTTCCGTGCAACTGGATACGGTATTGATTGACGGCTTCCCTTTGGACTCTGCCAAGGCAGCTACAGCACGATTCAGAAGATTTAGTCAGTTGGGCCTGGGTGGCACTCCGCTCAAAGCATTTACTGTAAGAGGGGCCGACCTGATGGAAGCACTGGATCTGGATTCATTAATTCCTACTAATCCTAAACAGCGCAAAGCCTTCATTGATACCACAGCTATCCGTGTGTATATGGGTATCGACTCTATACCTGATGCTTCGGTTAAGAAATATCATTATGCGTTTAAATTGTTTGTAGTGAATGTGAACAAATCCAGCTACAGCAAAAAAGAACCTGGCCATGATGTATTCTTCACATCGAAGCAGGTAAAAGCTCCGAGATTGGGCGATGCGGATGATTATGTATTGGATTTTAATACACCATGCCCTACATCATGTCCTACTTCTAGTCCATTAAACAATTAAGCCTTAATGAAGCTGGATAATTGGATTCTGTTTGCCTCCACTTTCGTTGTTTTATTTACTGCACTATATGCAGCACTTATTTATAAGAGGCTTACAAAAGATCTACGTTTCTTTTTATGGTTCGTTTTTCTTTCGGGTATAATCCAACTGATTTCGCTTATATTATGGTTTAGCTCTACTAATAACATGCCACTACTACATTTTTATGTAGCAGTGGGTTTTATATTTTTGGCACTATTCTATGGAGATATATTGCAAGGTTTTATAAAGAGAAAACTGATTTTAGGTATAATTATTTTATTTAGCCTTTTCACTATTATCAACTCCTCATTTATTCAAAGCATATTCACTTATAATTCTTACGCATTAACAGTTGAATGTATTCTAATTATCATTTTGTCAATTTCAACGTATATGTTTTCGCTGGAAGATTTGGTGCAAGAGAAGCGTCAAGGCCTTTGGAAAAGTATCAAATGGATTAATGCCGGACTACTTATTTATTACACTTCAAGTTTGATCATATTTAACTTTGCACACCTTTTCTTTTCAGACCAGTCATTCAAAATCTACAGTAGGGATTTCAATTTACAAACCTGGATGTTGCATTCTTTCTTCTCTACAGTAATGTATATCTGCTTCTTTATCGGATTATGGAACAGACCCAAGGCATAAATTTTCTCACTACGCTGTTCCCTTTGGCGATGGTGATGTTCGTCATTGCTTTAGGAGTGATCTTACTCAACCAACACTTTCGTAAAAACCTCTATCAGCAAAAGCTGGAGCAGGAAGAAATTAAAAATCAGCATCAGCAAGAGCTATTACGCTCTGCCATTGCTGCGCAGGAACAGGAACGTCAGCGTATTGCTAATGACCTGCACGATGAGCTGGGAGCAATGCTTTCCATGGCGCGCATGCAAATTCTTCAGTTTCAGAAAAAAGAAAACAACACGACTAATACCGAAAATCTATTGGAACTGATTGAGACATCACTTGCCTCCACTCGCAGAATATGCTATCAGCTGATGCCACCACAGATAGAACGATATGGATTGGTGGCTTCCCTGCAATCATTGAAGGCAAACGTAAACAGTACCAATGAAACCAGTGCCTCTTTCACTTACCCTTCTGATTTTCCCCGCTTCTCTAATGCCATGGAGTTGGGTGTGTATCGCATCGTTTCCGAGTTGGTCAATAACACTTTAAAACATGCTAAAGCAAAGCAGTTGATGATTACACTTATTTTAACGGATAGTGAATTGATATGCAGCTATAGCGACAATGGTGTAGGGCTTACTGATGCAGCTGAAGGCAGCGGGCTGGGACTTAAAAGTATGCGCGCGCGCGTGGAAGCGTTGCAGGGTATTTTTGTGATTTCAGAGCAGGGCACTGGCTTTAATTGTGCGATTAAAATACCTTTCCAGAAAATAAGTTGACATGGAAGGGCAGGAGATCATCCGCATTGGATTGGTAGAAGATCAGTTTCTATTCCGGAAAGGTATGAAAGCCATTTTAGAAAGCTGGCCTGATTTTCATGTCGTGCTGGAGGCAGCGGAAGGCCACTCTGTAATAAATCTTTTAGATAAGATCAAACCATCATTGCCTCATGTGTTGCTGGTTGACTTATCACTACCTCCCACTCCACAAGGCAAAATATTCAGTGGCCTGGAAGTAACCAAAGCCGTACGCAGTGAGTACACCGAAATTAAAATCATTATTTTGTCCGTACACGATGATGATAATTTTATAGCCGAGTTGATATTAAATGGTGCACATGGTTTCTTAGTAAAAGATAGCGACCCTCACGAAGTGCGCGAAGCTATTCTTGCGGTACATCATCACGGATCCTATATCAACAAAAGATCACTCGCTGCCCTTCAGAAAGCAAACACTTCGTCTACCAAAGAGAAACCGGTATTAGATGGCAATGTTCAGCTCACTAAAAGAGAAATAGAAATTTTGCAGTTGGTTTGCAAAGAACATACTACGGAAGAGATTGCTGAAAAACTGTTTATCAGTGTAAAAACAGTGAATGGGCACAGAAACAATTTACTTCAAAAAACAGGTTGTCGTAATGTGGCAGGCCTGTTCAATTTTGCAATTAAACACAAACTGATAGAGGTTTCGTAATAAGTTACTGATTCCGGTTCGTTCTCTGAACACGTTAACGAAGATAAATAGTCAAACTTATTCAGTCATAGTTTTTTGACCTTACGTTGATTTTGTTCAGCAATCATTTCGAATTCATAATTGCTTCCGCTTCTCCTTTTAACCCTGTGGCAAATTGCTCGAATGATTTGTCAAACGGTGGAATGTACCTGGCGTACAGCGGAAACATCAGTCCTCCGATTCTTTCGGTCATAGTAAAAGTTACTATTCCTTTTTCACCGTTCGTCAGTGTATAGATTCGATTTCCCTGGCCATCTCCCCAGACCAGTTTTTTTTCGGATTCAAGTTCTTTGACCCTTAGCTTAAATGTTCTCTTAGGGTCAAGGGTAGATTTAAGTTTTATCTTCTCTCCTGCCAAAATGCTGCCTTCAATAGAGATCACCGTAGGGTTCCATCGTGGATAATCCGCGGCATTGGTAAGCAACGTCCAGATAATAGCGGGCTCTGATTTGATGTTAATACTTATAGAAGTTTCACGACTAAAAGTCGTTTTCACTGTAATTGCTTTTCCGTTTTGGGTTGGGTCGTTTGTTGTTGTCATGTGCTTAAGGTTATGAGTCGGATTTTATTTACTGTGGAGGGTTTTTGAAAACAATCTGCCCACCTAACCAAACGTAATAGAGAAAATAAAAATTTAAGCTTACACATCATTGCATCCGCATTTTGTTAGCGGGCGTTTATTATTTTCTCTTATTTATTACAACTATCAATGCTGAAGAAATAATACACATTACTAAAGCACTAATGATAAGTGAATTCTCTTTTTGTGAAATTCCAATAAAGAAATCGCCAACAAACATTACTAAAAAGAAAATATATGCAATTGTCAGCATAGGAATTGACTTTTTAAATGTCGCAAAAGCAAAGATAAAACCAAGGGCAAATTGCCGGACAGCCCACATATAAATTATGTAGTCAACGCCTTTTGCACTAAGGTCAACGGTATCCAAAACCGATTGCGGTGAAAAGCATAGTGATACACTTACCGTAAGTTCAAGTAATGCAAAAAGCCCTGATGCTATAAGTATCCATTTGGGTAATGATTTTTGTCCTTCTGTCATAATTTAAGTTTGTTTTTACTTGTTTTTGGCGCCTGTTGAAAACTAAAACTACAAACTTAAACTGAACCCGCCATTGACTATGCACGTTGAATCTCTTCCACAAAGACAAGTCATTCTTTTGTCGGTTGATAGTAAAGCAGTATTGCGCCAGAGCCAAAGGTTTTTGTCTTTACGAGTTTAAGAACAGCTCTGTCGTTTATGTTTTTAAATAATGGCAAACCGTTTCCTGCTATAACCGGGTGAACACAGAGCTGGTATTCATCAATTAAATTAAGTTTCATTAAGGCCACAATTAAACTCGGGCTGCCAACTAAAATGTCTTTGCTCCCGCCATTGCGGGATTGCTTAAGTTCTGAAACTTCTTCTTTAACGCCTCTCTTTGCCAATGTTGTATTTTCCCACCTGACAGCTATCGGGTCAACATTTTTCAAAGTGCGGGAAAAAACGATTTTAGGAATGTTCTGTATTGCAACAGCAAATTCATCCATTGGTTTGTTACCGGTTGGATTCTTTACTATCGTTGGCCAGAAACTTTCCATGAGCTGGTAGGTTATCCTTCCATATATAATGGCGCCTGCATTGTTCAATAGCGCAGTATAATATTGATGTAATTCTTCGTCTGCAATCATTGCGGTGTGATCGCAAAACCCGTCAAGAGTCATATTGATTGCTGCAATTAGTTTTCTCATACTATTTTGGTTAAATCAATTGTCTGTTCATTTCCCAAAATAGTTAAGGTTTTTTGTAAGTTATAGTCGTTGAATGCGACAATGTCAGGGTTATTTGCGACAGGTAGGCAGTCCTATAAGATAAAATGGTGGTGACTAAGAGCCAGCGCGGACGATGAGTAGAAGAAAAGTGAAGGATGCATTAGTGCTAAATGGGTGATACCTGAGTCATGCAGGTGTGACGGTTACCCAAAAGGGGGTGTCAGCCCCATCTTTACTGCCTTTAACGCCCAACAATTGTGAGCCGCTTTCCGTATTTTTACATTCTTCTAATTTACGATTTTACGATCATGATCTACAACTCAATCATTGAAACCATAGGCAATACTCCTATTGTGAAGCTACAAAACATTAGCAAAGGAATAAAAGGAACCATACTGGTAAAGGTAGAATACTTCAACCCCGGCAACTCTACCAAAGACCGCATGGCCATTAAGATGGTGGAAGATGCGGAAAAAGCAGGCACGCTAAAGCCTGGAGGCACCATTATTGAAGGAACCAGCGGGAACACCGGTATGGGGCTGGCGCTTACTGCCGTAGCCAAAGGATACAAATGTATTTTCACTATGGCCGACAAGCAGTCACAGGAAAAAATCAACATTCTCAAAGCGGTAGGTGCCGAAGTGATTGTTTGCCCTACCAACGTAGAGCCAGAAGATCCCCGCTCCTATTATTCGGTAGCACGCAAGCTGAATAAAGATATTCCCAATTCCATTTATCCCAATCAATACGATAACCCTTCGAATGCACAGGCGCATTACGAAAGCACCGGACCTGAGATCTGGAAGCAGACCGAAGGAAAGATTACGCATTATGTAGCTACGGTAGGCACAGGCGGGTCGATGTGCGGCACTGCCCGTTATATGAAAGAACAAAACAAGAACCTCGTAACGGTGGGTATTGATACATACGGATCGGTTTTCAAGAAATATAAAGAGACGGGCATCTTCGATCGCAATGAAATCTATCCTTACCTCACAGAAGGTTTCGGTGAAGATATTCTTCCCAAGAATGTAGACTTTGATGTGATTGATTCCTTCATCAAGGTAACGGATAAGGACGGAGCGATCATGGCGCGCAGGCTTTCGCGCGAAGAAGGATTGTTTGTCGGATGGAGCAGCGGCTCGGCCATGCACGGTGCACTGGAGTACGCCCGTGAGCATCTGAAAGAAGGAGATGTGATGGTGGTGTTGTTACCCGATCATGGCACACGTTATTTAAACAAAGTATACAACGATCAATGGATGAAAGATCACGGCTTCCTTGAAGAACGTACTTTCTCTACGGCCAAAGATATTGTGAGTACACGCAATGGTAAAGACAGTCTTTTTACGGTATCCAAAAACTCACGCATTGGAGAGGCCATTAAAATCATGAACCAGGAAGGCATCGACCAGGTACCTGTTGTGGATGGCGATGAGTTTGTCGGAAGCATTGCTGCTGCCGGCCTGCTGGAAAAGATCATCGAGAACCCCAGCGTGAAAGACAGCCCGGTAGGCGAGCTGATGGATAAACCGATGCAGTTCGTTGCTATGGATACCACATTGGATGTACTTTCGTCTATGCTGAACAAGAACAGCCGCGCTCTTCTGGTAAGAGATGAAACAAAGAAGGTTCACATCATCACCCAACATGACCTCCTCAAGGCAATGACTTTTTAAATTGAGCTAACCGCTAAATGCATCCCCCGACAAAATCTTCCGATGAAGTCCTTCCGTCATTAAAAAAACGGAAGGACTTTTTTATAAGAAGATTCTGTTTTCTTTTCTTCCTGTCTGCACAGTCCGTTATTGTCTCCGCGCAGGTAAGTTTACCCGACAGTATACAATCTTTCATGGACCGGCAGGTGAAAGACAGCGTGTTCGTCATCGCATTAAACCAGCTGGCATTCAGTTACCTGAAGTCCAATCCTTCTATCACCCGCGAGCTGGCGGCACGCTCTGTTGAACGGGCACGCGACCTTAATTTTGTGCGCGGCTATGCGCGCGCACTCGATCTCACCGGAAGTTCGTACTGGGTAGTGGGGGATTATGAATCGGCACTGGATTACTACCAGCTCTCGGCAAGAGAGTCGGGGGCCATACACGACACGACAAGCCTTGCCCGCGCGTATAACAACATGGGTGAAGTATATAAAAAGATTGGTGATTACCCCAAGTCGATCGAGCTGCTGACGCTCTCGATGAACTGGCGGAAAAAACTGAAAGCACCTTATGCCATTACGGTTTATAATATAGGAGAAGATTACCTGTTGATGAACCGCCTGAAAGATGCCATAGAGTATTTCAACCAGGCCATATCGCAGGCGTTGATTGAAAATGATTCGCGTACGCTCGCCTATGTTTACCAGGGCCTGGGGATAATACGATTGAAAGAAGGAGAAAAATTCCAATCGCTGGCTTACCTGACGAAAGCAGAGAAGCTATGGAAATCGCAGCAGGAGTTACGATCGCTGATCCAGACTTACCAGACGTTTACAGAAGCATTCATTGCTTTGAATGATTTTGAAAAAGCGAAAAAATACATCGATGAAGCAAAGCAACTGGCCACCCGGATACAGGCTGCCGACTTACAGATGGAAAATTACAAGACCGAGGCGAAACTCTATATTGCCCAGAGCGATTATAAACAGACGGTGAACGTACTTACCAAATACAATTCGCTTAAAGACAGTCTTTATAATTTAAAGAAGACCGAACAGATTGCCCGCCTGCAGGCGCTCTTCGATACCGAATCGCGCGACATAGAAAATCAACAATTAAAAACCGAGCAGACGGAGAAAACGGAACAGATCCGCTTTCAGCAACTCCTGATCCTGGCCATCAGCCTTGGATTGATTGTGTCCCTCATTATGGCCTGGGCGCTGTTCCGTCAGCGCAGGCAAATCATGAATGTGAACGAATTGCTGAAGGACAGAAACAACGAAGTGCAGCAACAGAAAGAGGAAATCGATTCGCAAACCAAAAAGCTGATCAGCCTTAACGAGCAGCTTCAAAACATGAACCGGTCGCTGGAAGACCGCATCGAGGAGCGTACGCACCTGCTTCGCTCACAAAATGAAAAGCTGGCTTCTTACG
>Ga0307515_10023208_pt1 | contig 10886 bp, 3 predicted proteins | sample 17_EM_MG_FD_194513 | JGI IMG/M metagenome (GOLD analysis project Ga0307515, IMG submission 194513) | Populus trichocarpa ectomycorrhiza microbial communities from riparian zone in the Pacific Northwest, United States - 17_EM | ecosystem: Host-associated > Plants > Roots > Unclassified | place...
AACGTTTAAGGACTCTATATAGCTTTTTGGCTAACGGGTGGCCGAAATGGCGGTATAGGCGGTGGATTTCCGTACTGCTAAGGTAGCACGGGTTATAGTCGAAAGATTCCTAAATATAGGTCTATAAAGTCTCTCCCCATATAAGGAACGGGTGTCCAAATCGTCATATAATTAGTAGGGTAATATACTTACTTCCTAGGGCAGTTGCGGGGCCAATTAGGGTATCCGTAACGTTATTGTAGTACACCTATAACCTATCTATATCCGCAAGGCAGAGTAGGAAAGGGGTATCTACTTTTACTATATGGAAGTTAACTAGGCCAATTAGGGTCTTAACTGCAACTAATCTAATTAATGCAGTTAAGCTAATACCGAATTAGACGTTTACGGCCCCATTTTGCGTAGTATTAATGTCCATATTATTATTTACGGTGGTCCTATATATAAGGTATTGTCCGTAACCTATAGTAGACTTCTTAGAGGCACCTATATTGATTATAACGCCGTAAAATTCTTTAGGGGTATAGCGTTTTATAGTAATATATGCAAATGGGTCCTGCTTATAATCTATAACGTCCGTAATAGGGGTACTTACAGAATAGTTTTTAGGCGTAACTAAGTGTATAAAGGAACGGTTAGCTAATACGGTCGTAATATTAAAGGCTTAGCTGTCCGTAAAAGGTCCGAAAGTGGTTAGGAATGTCTCTAAGGTCTCTTATTCCTAAATATCTAAGTTAAAGTCAATTATAAGGGCTTCTATTAACTCATTAGGGGGCTCTTCTACTTCCTCTCCTTTATATTCCAAAATAAACTAGTTAATACGGCTATTAAGTCTCTTCCTAGACTTATTACGTTCTTCCCGGGTATGCCTTATAGACTAACATCCTTCCTTACTACACACGAAGCACTTCTGGCTAGTTTATCTATAGGGGTATATTTTCGTACGGGGGTTGCTACAGGGGTTACGGGTAGGACTTAGTCGGTACGGGTGCTACTAGCAGTAGCGGCGGTCCGTAAAGTAGATGTCTGAGTCTGTTTACGGATATTAAATATCTGTAGTAAAGGCTTAAGTGCTGCCTAGTGGGTTTAAGACTTCATACATTACAATAGAGGAGCGTAGATTATTAATAAGGCCAGCTAAGGTGTCTGTAGGCTTATAATAGGTGTACTTATAGGGCTCTACTTCCTGGTAGGCCGTAATAAGTTTATTATGCAGGAAGTCGTCTATTTAAAGCTTAGCGTTAAGGCCGTGCTATAGGTGCCAGAGGTCTTTGATAAGAATTTATAGGCACTTTATAGTCGATTTTTTTAGTATTCTTATTAATTACGGTCCGTAGCTTAGTCGCATTCTATTAGGTAAGGATATTACGCCTATATTCCGGTCCTTTAAAGTAGTTACGGGTAGCTTTATATAGCTTATTAAAGGGAACACCAAGGGGGTTACTCTTGAGGTTAGTGTAGTAGTGGTTAAGTGCTAGGCCGCGTAGCATAGTAGAGTAGGCTTAGCTAAACTCTTATTTAGGAATGTTAGCCTTTTAGCAAAGGTCCGTAAAGATAGTCAGTTTAAAGTTAAAATTGTCATTTTTACCGCTGTACTTAGATTCGTTGGTATAGAGCTTGGCCAGGTTAGCTAGTTCCTTACCGTAGGTCTTTACTTAGGTACGTTGCGGATCTATAACTTGTGGATCTATAGCTTGCGGATATATGGCTTGCGGATATATAGTTTGCGAATATATAGCTTGCGGATTTATAACTTGGGTAGGTTATAAATCTATAGCTTTGTTAACGGAAGGGTTTTAGTCCGTATTTTGGTTTACGGGGGTATTACGGTCTGTAACTTGGGTACTAGGTATACTTTAGCCCGTAAGATTAATTCTAAAATCGCTTAGGTTTATAGAACGAATTTAGTTAAATAGGTTAGGTATAAGGCTAGCAATGCCATTAAGTTTAGGAGAAGCAGAGAGATTATTAGTGGCTTTAACCTAGTCTAGGATTTTCTCTTTAGTCCATTCTGTTTAGTCCTCCTCCTATATTATATTATATAAGGACCGTGCAACAGTAACTCGTTTATCCTTTTTAACCTATACACCTTAGTGATGTAAAAGGGTTCGTAGGTTATGGATAGCAGTAGGGTTATAAGCCTTAAGAATAGCTTCCGTAAAGTCCGTAAAGTCTTCCTTATATTACTCCTATAGGTCGTTATTTAGAAGCTTATAGTGTCCGTATTTAAAGATTTTGAAATTAATATAGTCGTTAACGTCGTCCGTAGACGTGAGGTCGACTCCTTAGCTCTACTTCTTTTAACCTTTACTAATTTGCTTGCTTGTATCTGCTATATTATATAGCGTTATATATCTATATAAGCTGTGGCGGGTTGTAGTAGCTTATAGCGGGTAGAGGAGGTCTTGTAACGGTCCGTAAAATTAATTAGCGGGTCCGTAACAGTTTAAGGGGTCTTATAGTGGTCCGTAAAGGTAATTAACGGGTCCGTAATAGTTTATAGAAGGGTAAGGGGTTTCCGTAAGGTCTGAAGAGGTTTAGGGTTTAGGGGGGTTAAGGATAGGGGGTTCCGTAAAGGTCTGTATTCGCGTTTATAACTTCTAGTAAACCGTACTAAGACTTAAATAAGTATATAGAGTTGGTGATAAGTCCGTAATCCCCGACTTCCGACCTTCTAGTAGGTCGTACTAGGAGTCTAAACAGGTGGTCGCTGTCGTGTATCGCTTAGGGGGAGGTGTCAAGTAATTGCTAATCTGTGCGCGCTTACTGATCAGTGTTCGTACTAACTTAATAGCACAAGTGAGCCGTATCCCGGGGCACGAAATACGTATAGTATCGTATGCTCTTTGGGATGGTGGTGACTGTCGATTATATAAAGCAGACTACATGGTCTATATACTAATACACCCCCCCCCCTAATTAGTTAGTGCCTTATAAGTGCACCAGACGCGTAAGCGAGTGGTTAGTACACTAAACGCGTAAACGCGTACCTGGTGTACCGAACGCGTAAGCACGCGTTTGGTATAACAGGTGCTATAATTATACAAAATAGTAATAGTTTATATACCGTATCTACCAAATTAGCTAATAAAATTCTATTATAATAGTATATATTTTATATAATACGGATTTACGCATTAAGGTTAGAATTCTAAATAAGTATAGGTTTAAGAAAACTGCCGCGGACGAGATACTAGACGTAGATATAAATAAGCCAGGAAGTTTAAAGGAGTAGCTAGTAAGAGTGCTTTAGATATAGTAACGAGGTATTTTTAATATTTTAGTATAGAATTAGGTAATATACTAGGTAATTTGCCGCAAAGTCTTATCTAGTAGAAGAAGTATATTAGGCTATTGTTTTAAGAACTAGGTAATATAGTAAATAATATACCGCAGTCTTATAGCTAATAGAAGGCATATACTAGGGTTTTTTTAGTAGAGTAAGTAATATTTTTAAGCAATATATTATAGTCTTACGGTTAATAGAAAGTATATAATAAGTTATTTTTTATAAAATAGGGCGATATATTAGCAATATGCCGTAATTTTTTATTAACAAGAGAAGTTTTTTATCTTGCTATTTAAAGAACTAGGTAATAAGCGACCGGATATATTACAGTGCTCTATTAATAAGCGATAACTACTAGCTTGCTATTTAAGGACCTAAATAATGCGCTAGGCAATATATTATAATGCTCTATTAATAAGTCTGCTGGCTTATAATATAGGAACTAGGTAATATGCGAGCTAATATATTAAAATACTCTACTAATGCGGCGACGCCTACTAATTTAAAAAATTAAGTAATATACCTAGCAATATATAGCAACTTTATACTTAATAATAGAAGTCTACTAGCTTGCCGCTTAAAGAACTAGGTAATATACTAGGTAATATATAGTAGTTTCGTGCTTAATAATAAAGTTTACTAGCTTATAGCTTAAGGAACTAGGTAATATACTAGGTAATATATAGCAATTTTATACCTAATAACTAAAGTATAATAACTTGCCGCTTAAGAAACTAGGCAGTATATTAGGCAATATACGGCAATTTTATGCTTAATAATAGAAGTCTACTAACTTGCTACTTAAAGAACTAGGTAGTATGCCTAGTAATATATAGTAATTTCATATTTAATAAGAGAGGTCTACTAGCCTACCCCTACGGTTATACTTCCTATATATTAGTTACAGTAGCTAATTATAGCGGCTAACTATACTAGCGTCTATATATTGCTTAGCAGTATTTATCTTAGCAACGTATAATAGTAAGACCTCCTACAATATTCGCGAATATTAAACGCAGTTACTACGTGGCTAATTCGCTTTTAATATCGCTAAACCCATTAATATTTAATATTTATTTAATATTTATTCATTTAAGAATTATTTTATAACGCTATTACCGCTTATAACCAACTAGGCTATTTATACGCGTATATAATCCTAATAAGTAAACCTACTTAGACAACCTACCTTAACTACACTATCGTCTACAACCGCTACACTCTCCTCTATTAGTCCTATAATGCCGTCTAAAGCTAATATATACGCCACTACTATAAAAGAGCGTAAAATTGCTAAATAGTAAAGGGAATAAGCCTAAGATAAAAGGGAGATTTAGAAGTATAAGAAAAAGCGTAAAGCCTACCTAGCGGAGAAGGCTTACTAGCATAAATACTACCTAGCTTAAATGGCTCAATTATAGTTAGGCTTAGCCGCTTTGGCCTTATAAGCTACTATAATAGCTACTTTAGCTAATATCCTTAGTAAGCCTCTCCCTCCTAGTATAAAGTCGCTTAAACTCTGCCTTTTTAGCATTATAAAAAGGGAGTATCTAGATGTTTTTAAGGGTACCTTTAATCTAGTAAACCTCGTCCGCCTTTAAGTCCATACTACTTAAATTAAGATTACTAATAAAATATAGATTAAGAATGGTAGTCTAGTTATAAGAAAAGTAAAAGTAGATAAGAAGCTATTTATAGATAAAGGCGTCTAGTTTAAAGGTTTTACTAACTACGTAATTATTACTAGCACCCTCTATATATACCTACTAGACCTTATTACTAGTATACTTCTTTAAATAAATATAATTTATACCTTATTAACCTAGTATATCTAGGTAGGTTATATACTTAATTTAGCACTTAACTATTATACCTTTATAATAACTAATAGCCAACTAGAGCCAGCTAATTGGTAAATACTAACCTAGTATATAGCGCCATACCTTATAATATTTAGTACTATTGGCTTTACCGCCTTAAAGAGACCTAGGTTAAATACCTCCTATACTTCTAATACCTACTATAAGTTTAATAGTAGAGGCTGCGATAATATAGCTTATAAATACCCATATAAATACTTAAAGTATAGTAAAGATTATACTGTATTATCTAAAGCTTACGCCTAAAAATAATAAGGCGAACCTTATAAAGTAGGGTCTAGCCTAATAATAATATTAACTCTAATTATACGCCTAAGACCTAGGTCTAATATATTACTATTATTCCCTACCTTTATAAAGGCGAAGGCTCTCTACTACTCTCTATTGCCCCTAAGGATCTTAGCGTAATACTTCCTCCTATCTAACTACCTAGGCAATTTACTAGCTATCTTAATAGGTATCCTAACCTTTTTTTATTTTTTTATTTTTATATCCATTGTATTATACTACGTACAATACTACGCATGCAGCCTCTAAGCTATAGCGCTATAGTTTTATATATATAAATCCTTTCTAGGCAGCTTAATATATACTAGTAGCTATATCCTAGTAGTTTATAAACCTCTAAACTAGAGGTTTACCGTTTCCTAGTAAAATACTAGGCTACGACAACTATTAGGTAGTATTAAAATAGTAGAAAAATGGTAAGGAAAAAAGAGTCCTAACGCCTGCCCCTGTACTTTTTATAGTTTATTTTTATCCTTTTGCTCACTATTGTCTATTTACTAGGAGTTTAGTAGGAGTTACCTCCTTCTAAAGGTTTTGCTTCCATTAGCCACTTTCTAGTAGCTATTTTCGTCCTACTTAAAAATAGAAAAAGCGCCTTTCTTCCTTTCTCTATACAAAAGAGCTTCTCTAGAGAGAGAGAAGAGCTTAGTTGTCCTTGCTTTTCTTTTCTTTCTTCCCAGTATAGTCTGCATTTTAGTAATAGGTGCTTAAGAGTCTGTATAGCGCTATAGTCCTTAAAGCATTTACTTTCTTTATCTATCCCTATTTTCCTAAAAAAGGACTTAAAGAAGCCTTTTCCTAGTTTTAGTTAAAAGAAAGCTAATTAGAGCCTTTTAGGATATTTATCCTTAGGGGCTTTAAGAGAAAAGGAGTAGTTTCCTCTAGAGATCCTAGTAGAGTATTTTCCTTTAATTTTTTTTAATTGCTAATTATTTTTCCACTGTCCTAGTATCTTTTCTCTTACTGCTCTTTCTATATAGGCTAGGGATATATAAAAAGATCGTACTTTTCTTCTAGAAAGGCCCTTTTTAGCTAGCTTATCTGCTATATTATTTTTATAAATATCTAAGTAGCTAGGAACCTAATAGAAGTTAATAAAGATACCCTTACTAGCTAGATAGGAGCAGCTTCGCGTAATTTTAAAGACTAGTTCTTGCTCCCCTATAAGAGAATTAAGCTGTAATCTTTTAATAGCTGTTTGGCTATCTATAAAAATATAAACTTGTTTCTCTTCTAGTCTTTATTATTTTAGATATTCTAGGTCCCTATAGACTGTATAAAGTTCTACGTCTATAATTTCTATATAAGGCCCCAGATTCCAAATTGTTGCGTATTTAATCCTATTTCTCTCCCCTATTTTACACATGGCTGCTATACTTAATTTACTATCTTTAAAGCCATCTATATAGTATATATCTACTAAATCCCATTTTAGGGATTCCTGTAGATTTTCTACTAGTCTTAAATGCTCTTATACAGCTTCTTCTTTACTACCCCTAGAGATAGAAAAGAATATAGAAATAGGGGGGGGACCACGGTTTTTGCCACTTTAGAGAGATTCTCTCTATTTTCCAATTTTGAATTAGTTGCTGGACTCTAGAGGCTAGAGATAGTAGTTAAGTTTTTGGCTGTAGAAGGTGCCTTATAGTAAAGTTTTTAGGGCTAAAACTAGAACTAGAACTAACTAGTTTATCCCTATCCTTATTAATCTCTTCTATATAGGCCTTTTTAACTATATAGTTTTCTTTAAATTTTAGGATTTTTAATGCATAGCTATTGCAAAGCTTTTTAAATCTGATTCTAGGAGGAGGAATAAAAGCCTCGATTTCCATAGCTTAGATAAGAGATCCTTTAAACGCTTCTAAGACTAGTTTTAAGGCCTTATTTTATAGAGATTGGTACCTAGCTAGTAGGTAGTCTCTAGATTTGCTTTTCTACTAACATTATATTCTATAGTCTGCTATAGTAGTAACGCAAGCTATATAGAGCTGCCGTAGGGCTTATAGAGATAGACCTTTTTATATATTACCTAGTCTTCTAATTAAATAGAAGGCTGTTTTTGCTTTAGAGATTTTATTTCTATATATTGTTTAAAGGTAAGCTTAGAGTCTAGGAATACCCCTAGCCACCTAACTAGGGGTTTAGGGGATATTTCTACATCTCCTAGCTTTAACCCTTTTTCTATAGTAGTGCGTTTACTATAGAAGTGTATAAGCTCTGTTTTGCTAATATTAAAACTAATAGCGGCTTCTTTAGCTTTAGATATTAGCTTTAGCGCTATTCCTTCCAGCTTTTTACAATTAGATTTAGTTGAATTTAAAGTAACTGTAATTGTAAAGTCGTCCATATAGCTAAGGGAATAGGCTCCTTCTATCTTTAGGCTGCAGATATTATGTATATATAGTAGAAATAAGATAGGGGATATAGGCGAACCCTATGGTATCCCTGTTTTTATTTTTACTTTTTTATTTATTTACCTATTAAAGCAGAGCTGTAACTTTTTATTGCTAAGGAAGGTAGCTACCTATTGCGTAAACGCTATAGGTAGTCCTAGTTCCTTATAAATAGATAGAAGCTAGTTTATAGAGATATGGTTAAAGGCCCCTTTTACGTCTAGGAATAGCGTAGTAGCTATCCTTTATTTACCTTTTTTCCTATTATTTTTAGACGGGATATTATTTAAAAGTAGTAGGACTGCGTCTATTACGGACCGCTATCTTCTTCCTTCTAGTTATAAGTTTTAAAGTAAGCTAGTAGTACTAGCTAAATATCCTAATCTAGTAGTAAGGATCTTCTCTAGAGTCTTTCCTAAGCAGTTTAGTAAGGAGATAGGTCTATAGTACTTTAGTAGAGAGTAGTCCTCCTTATTTACTTTAGGGAGAATAACTCCTTAAGCCTCTCTCTAGATTTTGGTTAATAGCCTAGGGTAAATAAAATCCTATAGATTCTATATAGAAGATCTTCTATAATAGGGTAGGCCTTTTATAAAACTGTAAAGGATAGCTTATCTGGCCCTAAAGCTTTTTTATTAGAGCTAGAGAAGATTGCTTATTTAACTTCCGTTTTCTCTAGTTCTAGCTATTTCTAATTACTATCTATAGTATAGTTCTTCTACTCTATAGAGCTAGTAGAAGAAGGGGGCTTAGGAAATAGAGTAGTAATAAAAGCTTTATACTATTTATTAAAGCTTTCTACTAGTCTCGTAATCCCATCCTTACTATACTATAAACTATGAATTATTTATAATATTTTCTCCTTTGTATATTTTAAGGTAGTAAAGACTTCTTTTCCCTATGCTTTTTCTAGGAAGCTATTTTAGCAATTAGTTTTAGCTTTTCTTATTGTATAAAAATATTGATTTTTAGCTTCCTTATAGGCTTCTAGTCTCGAACTTCTAGTAAGCTATTCTTTTTAAAGTCTTCCTAGTTTTACCATTTTTTCCCTTTTCTATAGAAGCTCTTTATTCCACTATAATTTAGAGAATTCGCAGGTTCTAGATCTAGGGATAGCTCTCTCTACTACTAGCTTAATATAGCTAGTAAGATCTATAACTAGATTATCTGCTAGTGTACTTATACTTTTATCCCTAAGTCTATAAAAATCCTCTAAAGAGGCTAAGGGGCCTTTTTCTCCTATCTTTATATAGGGGTTTTCTCCTACTAGTTCTTCTAGTACTAAAACCTTTACTTCTAGTTTTAGTTCTTAGACTAACTCTGCTAAAGAAGTAGAGAAGAGCTCCTAGTTTACCTTTTTTTATAAAGAACGGAGTTTCTTAGAGAGGGTTTAGGTATCTTTACACCTCTCTAGTAAATAGAGAAAACGCTATAGTTTTATAGTCAGATCCCGTTTCTTCTATTATAGTCCAATTATTCTAGGTATTTTCTTAAAAGTTTCCTAAGTAGAAGGCTAGGTCTATAATAGATTTCTCTCTTATATTAGATCTATAGAAGGTCCCTTCTTACTTATTAAAATTTAGTAGTTAGTAGTTGTGTTTATCTAACCAATCTACTAGTTCTTTAGCCTCTCTAGTTAAGTTTCTAGCTAGTGCGTTCCACCTTATATAGTATAGATTATAATCTCCTACTAGTATAAAGGGAAGGTCTATTTCTAGTTCTAAAATAGCTCTAGAGATAGTAGATCTACTATTTCTTTAAGTTCTAGAGTTCTTGTCTAGTTGTCTCTCGTTATAGATATTAAGCAGTAAAAATCTTTTAAATTAGCTATAGATTTCTAGTGCTATAGTATCTGTGTCTTTATAGATATCCTCCCTATTTCTATATTATAGGACACTATAACTAGTTTTCCTTATATAGATGGCTACTTTAGGGCGAATAGCTAGATTACTAGGGAGGATAAGGTTAAATGTAGGGTGTGGAATAGAGAAGTAGGATTCTTTTTGCCTATCTTTCTATATACTAGGTTCCTGTACTAAAATAATATCTATTTTTCTCCTAAATCCTATTTCTAGTAGGGTTTGTTATACTTCTTATCTTTTCCCTACATTATATTATATAAAGGAGATTTCTCCTCTAGCTTTAAAAGTTAGGGAGATTTCTTCTTCTTTCTATATAGAACCTTCTAAGTATATACTTATTGGTATATTAACTTAGCTGCTTTAAAAACTGGCAGTCTTTGCTAGTAGTAATGTGTTTTTCTTTACAATTAATATAAAGGGGGGTAGTATGCTCGTAAGGCTTGCCTATTATATTACAACTTAAATAAGAGTGGTCTTTAAATAGGTATGCTGCTATATAAAACCGATAGGCCCTAGCAGAGCATCTATCTCCTATATGGCCAAATTTTTGGCAGCTTATACACTGTGTAGTAAAAGAGACTTCTAGGTATTTAACTACCTTAGTAGCTACCCCTACAATTAGGATTTCCTTCTACTTAAAGATTTCCTGTCTTTTCTCCTTATTTTCTATAATAAATACTATAGAGCTAAACCTAGTTTGTAAATTATATCTCTTTATCCTAAAAGAGATCTATTTAGGTAGTCTATATATCCTAATAGGGTTAAAGGTCTCTATTTCTTCCTTTAGAAGTTTAGAGCCTTTTTTTCCTAAAAAGGGGGGAATTAAAACACTATAAGCTACTATCTAGGCCCAGGGCTCTAGTTTTTATTCTCTTTTAAAGGAGAAGTATCTAGATTAAACTTCTTTATATTTAACTAGAAAATCTATATTATATTCCTCTGTTATTATAAGGAGAATATTTTACTTTTCTCTAGTTCTAGCTATAGAAGCTATAACTAGCTTCTCTATTTGCAATTTAGACATAAATCGTTAATTAATTATATTTCGTATAGAGAAGATATCTAGAGGCTAGTCCTTTTAGTCTATAACTAAGACTAGTCCTCTTTCTTATAGCTACTTTTTTTTCCCTTTAGTAGAGGTAGGGCTTATAGAACTAGCAGTGCTACTAGCTAC
>Ga0307515_10023209_pt1 | contig 10885 bp, 10 predicted proteins | sample 17_EM_MG_FD_194513 | JGI IMG/M metagenome (GOLD analysis project Ga0307515, IMG submission 194513) | Populus trichocarpa ectomycorrhiza microbial communities from riparian zone in the Pacific Northwest, United States - 17_EM | ecosystem: Host-associated > Plants > Roots > Unclassified | place...
CTTGCCGATGTGCCCTCACCACACCGGGCGCCTTCGTCAGTGTCACCATACCTGGGATTTTGTTCTACCTTGGGGTCGTCGCCACCTGTGTATCATTCCGCGGGTACCCATTCCAGATGCCGCCGTCGGTTTCTCTGTGAAGTTTGTAGAAGTCGAGTCCTTAGCTCCCCGTGCAACCACTTACCAGTAACCCTACACCGTCGGCATTGGTATATCTCTAAACAAGTGTGTAATCGTAGCCTGACTGTTGGGAATGGACGTCCTGAACAATTTATAGGAGGCGTGTTGTGTGAGGCCCCTGCTTACCGCGGGCCCCCTCCCGGTAGGCTCAGTGGGCACGACAGCCCCGACGGCGTGATCGCAACCCGACCTTTCCACACACAACAAATGACGGACAGGTAGGTGCACTTGTTGGACGGGGGACCGAGTCCAGGTCATAGTGGATACAGGGTGATCTCGCCATACCGAACACCGACGACGCCAAACGCATCTCCTGGATATCACCGATTCTGGGGTAATCGGCGCTGCTATCCTGAATCGCCGGTACGGTTCATGCTCCAACGACGGGGTCGGCGCCGATCGTTCCATCCGTCTTCGACGATCAGCAGCCCTCAATCGAGTGCGACAGGAATATTGTGCACTCAATCGTCCCTTTTCACTAGTTAATGTTACTTCTGGAAGGCGGAGGACCCATGGCGTGCTTGAATGGAACTCTTATGGCGCGGCTGCGTGTCAACGGTTCGCTGATTCAATGGTCGCGCTGGCAGCCGAGGCAATTGTAGGCGATGTAGGGTGCGTTTCGCGAGGAGCAAAAATAGGATGGGAATAGACGATGGAAGGCAAAAGGAGATCGGTTTAGAGCCCGGGTCAGGACCAAGGTCCAGCCTGCCACTGCTCCACCCCCGAAGCTCCACGCCGGAGATTCTTCTTCATCTGCTTGGAGACGCGCCACATTTCCATACCCGAGGCTGTTGAAAGATGAGACAAGATGAACCGACAGGGTGGAATTTGTGGAAATGCACAATGCTTTGAGAGCCCTCACTGGCCCTCCATTTGGCGCATAGAATCTCAAGCATCACTGGTTAACCATCCGGAAAGCTAGATATATTTATCTCTAAGGATCGCGGGCACATGCCGGTCGCGACCTAACAAAGTGGTTGAATGTTGGAAGGTGTAACCGATCACAATCGAAGGCGCTCGGTGTGATTACCGTTGATTGTGCTAATTACGTGCACGGTTTTCCGTCGATTTTTGGGATCACAGTTCCTTCCTGAACAGACTCTAGGTATTTGTGTGGATGGATTATTATGCACAAGCTCGTACGCGGTTTTATGCTCCTGCGGAGGTCCGAGGTCCGACGGAGAATTATCTGAGTCAGAAGTCGCAGGACCCACATCCTTCCGAGCAATGATGACAAACTTGAGTCAGAACTCGCGAGCTGGCAGCGCTCTGGAATTCCCACCAACCTGTGCCTCCGCTGGCACTGCACGTCCATCGTAACTGTGAATCTACGGTCGATATGGCCTATCCGAAGACCGACGGGCAACCTCGGACGGTTCCTGCGGGCGGACCAAGCATCCTCATTATCCAACATACCCGGGTCATGTACATCCCACGTGGTGGATTCGGAATTCGCTCTCCGTATAAAACATTGGGATGACCAGCGTCACATCCTCTCACCCTCCCCCAAGACGAGTCACCACCCATCGACAGCCCCACTACGAGACCCCCTTTTCCTTCTATCCCACCCGATGGCTTACGGTTTCCCTTTAAACCCACTGAAACCCTGGAGAGAACGGATACGGTGTGTTTTCTGTTCTTTCGGAACTTCGCGCAACCCTGATATCGTGGCGCGGAACCTATCATACAGCCATTTCACTTGGGCCTGGCATGCGGCTATTATGGGAACAGGAATAACCTCCGCCTTGATTACAAATTTCCCATATGGCAGTGGCTCCGCTCCGGTACAATGGATAGGATTCGGGTTCTTTGTCCTCAACTTCATCTTATTTGTCTTCGTGTGCGGGTGCACGATTGCAAGATATATTATGTTCCCCGAGGTATGTATCCGTTTTACCGAACCGGTGTCGAGGCTGATTCCGTTCAGGTTTGGGCACTGATGCTAAATCATCCGACTCAAAGTCTATTTATTGGTTGCTTCCCGATGGGTGCCACAACTTTGATCAATGCCGGCCTGGTGAGACTCTTCGTATATCTTTCCACAATTTCTTAACGGAGCCGTTTAGGCCCTAAATCAACAATGGGGCTGGGGTGGTAAGACGTTCACGTACACCCTATGGGGGTTTTGGTGGCTAGATTCAGCCATCTCATATCTCATTGCTTTCGGTATGCTATACACCATGTGAGTTTCCATCACGCGGTTCCATTTCTGGTAGATCCATTAATCTTCCAACTTCTCCAGGATCGTTCATCAAAAACAGTCTCTGGCAAAAATGGCGGCAGTGTGGCTGCTTCCTGTGGTCACCCTCGTTGTCGCGTCGTCTACAGGCGGACTCGTTGCGAGGGCTCTGCGCCCTCATTCCGTTACGTTTGCCTTACTCACCACAGCCTTCTCCTTCGTAATGGTCATAATTGGGCTTTCGCTTGCCCTCATGATCATTACTGTCTATTTGCTCCGCCTCATTACACACGGTGCCCCAGATATTACGTTGATTTTGTCCGCATTCATCGTGTTGGGTAAGTCCAGGACCTTCCACAGGGCGCCTCCTATTGCTGATACCCCTGGTTTAGGACCCCTTGGGCAGGGCGGGTATTCGCTTTTGGTTAACGGCCGGAATATTGCAGAACTCCTACCTCTCCATTTCGGAAGCCAATCCCCATTCATCGACCAGGCCGGTCAAATGATCTTTGTGATGTGTTTTGTGGGGTCCTTCATCCTCTGGTCGATGGGAATTGCATGGATCATCTTGGGTATTTTGTCCATATTTTCCGCTGTGAGGAAAGGGAAGGTTCCTTTCTCCATGGCTTACTGGGGAATGGTCTTCCCTCACGGGACGTTCGCGATTTTGTCTGTGGAGATGGCTAAGGTTCTGAATAGCTCTTTCTATCGAATGTTCGGGGCTCTCTGGTGTTGTAAGTATTATGTTTTCGATGCGCCTCTTGCCTATTTTGTGGTCTAACACCCCGTTTCAAAGGTGTCGTTTTCAGCTTGTGGCTGTGGATGTTCACACGCAGTATCCCAGCCTTCATAGATGGTTCTTTATTCAAGGCACCCTACGTGCCAGACGGGCCGATTCGAAGAAGGTCGATCTCGGAGATCGAGAAAGGGCAGCATACCCCAGCGGAAAGTCATAGATCCTCCCTCGTCAGTTGCGAGACGAAGGCTTGCTAGACGTGACATATCCGGGGACAGAGGGATGTTTCTCTCATTATTGCGGTTCTCACTAGAGCTGACGCGGGCGTTTTTCTCGATCATTTAATTGTTTATTATTATTCCAATTCCGACCTCGAGTATGCAACGGATTCGTTCAAAAATAATACTATTGTGATAGATTGTGATGGGGGAGTCTACTTTCGAGTAACGTCGGGTTATCGTTAATATCGAGTATGGACCCATCAGAAACCATTACAAAAAGAACCGGGCGAAACAGACCGCTCCCTGGGGTGCTGAACGCGAATTAGGACCGAAGCCAACGAAATCCAAAGTTCGATTTTCAATGGAAACTCAACGTTACTCGAAAGTACACTTCCCCCATCACAGTCGAGGAAGTGGGAGAGGTCGGAATTGGAATAATAACAAATAAATGATCGAGAAAAACGCCCGTGTCAACCTTAGTGAGAACCGCAATGAACGAAGACGAGGTTTTCATGAGTGATTCAGTCTACGGATGCACAAGTATCGTGGAGTACTTTCTCGTGGATTACTGCCTCTTTACCCACGTTGCCGATATTCCAGTCCAAGGACCGTACGCTGAGGAGATTCGAGACTGCGTTCATTGTTCTTTTATTCTTAGGCGACCGTCCGCGGCTGCGTTGTGCAGTGCGGCGATTGACCAACGGAAACTATAGAAAAATGCGGGGCGAGGTAAGTACCCCGCGTCAACAACCGTAAAAGAAATCGTGTGGGTCGTGTGAACATCACTCAACTCCATCTGTTCGAAGTAATAATCTCTCAGCGCTTGGTGACTCCGTAGCCGCTGGCGCTTGTGGATAAAAACTAGGGTGCCTAATGCTGCGATCATGACTGGGCGGGGAAGCCGCATACGTATAAAATTAGCGCAGTTAGGGAGTGCTGAGAGGCAGAGTTAGGGGTCTAGATGACGCACTAAAGAACATTGTGATCGTGATCAAGGTGTACTGCCAGATCGGAACGCTTCTGAGTTCCTCAGGAGAGAGGATACAGATTTTGCTCTGGGATTCGCAGTTGTACTAAGAAAAGATTAGACACGGGGAAGAGAGCCTCTTGCTCCCATTATAGGGGTGATGGCACGCACAGACTGGCATTCTTGATCGTAGCTACATTGGAAACCCAGAGGCTTTGTAGGTTCGCACAGGTGTGATACAAGGTTGCAAAAAAGTTGCGGGGTTCTGCAGTTGTGGCGGATGACCGTGGTGATGAATTCTTGTCCGTTTGGACCGGGAGAGACGTAATCCGTGGAATCCACCGAGCATGGCTGTCCAAGCGCGACACTCGCAAATCTTCCTCGCAGCCAGACAAGAAAACCATTGAGTAAAACAGGGACGATGGCGATAAGAAGCTGAGGAAGAAGACACACGAGCAGATAGATCCCAGACACAAGCTCCCGTTGAAGTTCCAATCGCTCGCAAGTTCCTGCCAGTTAGGAGGCGGGGCACACTGCCGGTCCTGATTCAACTGACAAGGTTGTCCGACCCCCACGAGCGGTGTGCATCCTCCTCCTTCATCAGGACAAAACGAACCAAGATCACACAAAGGCGGGGGAACATCTCCATCCTTGTACCCAAACGGGAACACGTCCGTCCTACATCTCTTCGGGATGCAAGTACCTCCGACAGAACCAGAACAGAACGTCTTGTCGTCGCAGTCGTCTATGAACCTATGTGAGAGCTTGTCGATTCGGTTGTTTGCGGTTGAACAGGGACCGCCTTCGGGTAATGTCCCGGACCGGACGGGGATTATGAGCGAGCTGCAGAGGTATACGCATGCAAGGATCAGAACGTGGGATGAAGAGTGTTTTGATGCTAGCAGCCAACGGCGAGAAATCATGAAGGATGTACTGGACGAGTGTGATACGATGAACGGTTGGAAATAAAAAAACGGAAACAAATGAAGTTGGACGGGCATGATCGGCTCGGAAGAGCGGCGCTAACGGACGTTCAGTGTCAAAGTTCAAACGTTCGTCCGCCCAATTTCGGAATCTTTCCAGCAACAAGTGCACGGCCATGTCAGAAGACCAGTTTAATGGAAAGTCGTATCTATAGGAAGCCTGGGTCCCTACAAGGCGTTCAAGGAGATGCCCGGTGTATAGATGCAGTTATCGACTCTCCCCCATTCTGCCACACAATGAAGAACGCCGAACATTGAGCGACGCCTTAGGCCTTATCAGTTTAACGCCGGCCTTACGTGCCTTAGGATCCTTGGATCTCACCAATCAACGTCCAACCCCGGTCTCGACAGCGGTCAATGGAAAGCCTCTAGAGCGGACAAGAGTTCCTGCCAGTTCATGTCTCTCGGTTTTCTATATGTGATGAGATGGGCGACGGTGGCGGAGTCTCGTTCGGGGGTTGGTGGAAATGAGCGGCCCCCGCTGGCCCGCACTGCCGACAGGCGCCCTGTAGTTGCGATAACGGGGAAAAGGTCAAGTGTACACTAGTTGGCGGCGATCCTTGGTAGATACCATGCTGAGTGCCTGCGGTATCAGAATTCAGTATTCAATGGCTTAGCACCCCGGAGACCCGAGCTTGAGTCATCACCTAATTTCCTCGAGTCGTTCTAGCACAATTGTGATAGGGGATTCAGGCCTAAGAGGCCGTAGTGCGCGAGCAGTTGCACACACGCTGGCTGTGCATGTCCCGAGCGCGGTACCGAACACCCGATCTCAGGACACCGAAGGAATGGGTTAGACACCCACAGAATTCAAGGCGTGAATGCGCTCGAGAGGTAGCTCAGGGCTCACCGTCGAGCGTTCAGTGTCGAACCAATGGCAAAAGAGTCGGCATCGCGGATCCACCATATATACCACCCCTGAAAGACCCACAGCATCCTGGGGCCAATTTCGAAAGGAACGCGCGGTGTCGGGAATCTCCGTCAACGCCAGGTGTTTTTAGCCACTTAGAGCCTGAGCAGGGAAGCCGGGAAGCGAAAATCCCACGAGATCAAGCAAGAGTTCTGTGACGAAGCTAGTCAGCGCGGTGCAGTGGATATAGTACGAGACAAGTTCATCTGATCGCAGGCCGGTAAGTGGAGGTAGGGACGGTGAAAAAGGGACATCGGTGATGGGTGATACATATTTATTTGGCACGAGGATGCTATAGCGGAAAACAGACCAATAGTGTGGAGAAATGTAGGTTCTCCCCGCCTAGAACCACACGAACCCTCCTCCCAACCCCGACTGAACGTCAGTCATGGGCCCCTCAGCTCACAGAGGAGCGAGGAGCCTCTAAATCGGCCAACCCAGGATCGGTCCGTAATACGGAGGAAGCTCAGGTCCCAAAAAGACGAAGACATAAACCGCGAAGATTTCCAAAACTGAAAACACAATGTTCTAGGGGACTGGAACGCGGACAAGAAGTTTGAAGAGCTTTAACCAAGTCCGAACTTTGGTGTCCCCATGATTGTTCTGAGGAAGGAAAAAAAAAAAGAGAGAGAAGCATCCGCAAGTAGTTGATGGTATTACATAAAAAAAATCACACGCTACCTAGGCGACCCGGACCCGCGGTGACTGTCACGGTGATCTGAGACTCTCCGGCTGACATCACCCCGCGCTCGCGCCTTGAGAGGTTACTACGAACGACGATACCATGGCCAGCAAGAAGAACAATATCTTGAACGGATTGGTTGCCTCCGGAGCGGTTAACCTAGACCAGATTGTGCAGTATCTAAGTAGCTGGAAGGGAACAGAGTAAGTTCGTCGCTCGCCTGTCCGTCTCTCTTCCACTGTGCACTACGCTCACATACCACGACGCACGCGACAGTAACTTCCTCGAGGTACGTATCAAATTCGAGGCTGTACTTCCCCCGTTTTTTTTTCGCTTCCGCACATCCTACTCGTTTCACGGTGCCTGACTAGGAATCGCCAAACATTACGGCGTTCCGCCCTACCTTCTAGATCCTTTCAAACGTGTTGAAAATCGCAATTCCTATCTTGAATTTGGGCGCGCAGTTGCAGCACAGGACTGGCCTTAGGAAGTCCAAAGTTAGCAGCGTTGGTGAACGTCTCGCCAAGTTCACACCGTTGATCGGCGACTCGCGCATGTTGTTCCGCGTCTGGGGTAAGTGCTAACTTCCATTTCAACCTGCCAATTGGAGGATCATAATAGAGCGACACCGACGTCTTTGGGTTTGCAGGAATCCTGCCAATTATTCAGTGGTTGCTTTCGCATTCCAAGTATCCCCCTGCCACCTCGAGATTGCTGAAACTCGAACGTTGGCAGATCTTCGCCATGCTCGCCTATTTCCCAACCGAGCACTTGTATTACCTGCGTGTTCATGACATCATCCCATCTGCGATCACACTTCCAGTTATCGGAAAAACCGTGGCACTGAACGCCAAGAAGTTGTTGCAGGCCTCCAGCAGGTTCTATCTCGCGTACATTATCCTTGAATTTTTCCGGTTGAGGGAACGGTTCGGGATTTTGTACGCAAAACAAAAAGCCTTGAACAAGACTAACGGGAAGAACGTCGAAGCCAACGCCGAGAAGGCTGAGCTCAAGAACAGCTGGAACGTCCATAAGCTCGCTGCCGCGTACAACACGTTCAGGCTCCCAGGAGCTCTCCACTGGTATGTCGCCCTCTACGACCCTTGATTCATCTCGTCTCCCTTATTCGGTTTGAGTGGGTCTTACGTGGTGCGCGAGCCCTCGGCCTGATCCTGAATCACCCAAGGCTTGCCTGGATCGTCAGGCAGCTACAGCTAGGCTGTGTTCTTTGAAATTTCAAGCGTTAGGTGTTGCGGCCTCATGGCCGGAGGGATGGTTTACACACCTAGACTATCTTCGTTTGTCAATGAACCAGTATCTTCCCCGGGCCGTGCTGCCGCGTGTTGGTGGTATGCCTTGGATATGTAACTATATCCCCCCGCTTGTTCCTGGCTTTCAACTCCCGCCTGGCTCACAAACCCACGCCGGGGTATGATCATGATCCAATGATTTCCGCATCATTTTCTTCAGATCGGATGTGCCGTGCTGCTGGCTTGGGATGGAGTGCTAATTCTTTTTTGCTCCCGCTGTTTCCTCGGCAGGTCGTTGGAATCAGGAATTGCGTTAAACGACGTGAGTCCCTTCTGTCCCATGGCGTCCTCTGAAAATTTCCTTGTTCTGTTTTATTTCGTCGTGTCGTCCTTTGTTACGTCGATCCCAGCCCCAATGTCGTAGGTCAGTGGGTAGGGGCTGTGTCGGCAAATCGAGACGCCGGGCCGATCAAGCTTCTCACCTCTCCGCCCGGTGATCTCGTTCCCTAGCGCAGCTCCGACAGCGGCTGGTGCGGGTGTACTCTGGTGAACTTCACGCGGGTCTCGGGCGGCCTCGTCATCGGTTGTGTTGGCGAAGCCCGCGGTTTGCGCTGTTGCGCAGTTTAGAGGGGGCCTGGGGGCGATGCAACTCTCCGTCTATCGGTGGCCGGAACTTTGAACGGCCCCCCCGCAGGCACGTACACGTATTTTCACGCCAGCCCTTCGAGCCTCGTGTGAACACAACGCACAAGTCACCCGACGGACGGACCAGATCGAATGCCCCTGTGTGTTGAGCCGATGAAGGGTCATTGCCACACACCGAGCCCTGACCTTGGTCCTCGGGCCTGCGGGATCATGCGGCCGCAGCGGGGATCTTTCCCTGGGACGCGTCATGACATGGGACACCTGTCTCGATGCATTCCAGTGCCCCTATTCTGATCGACCTTGTCTGATCGGGCTATTCGTTGTCGGGGCCACATCTCTTACACCCAAGGCATAACCGATTTTATCTGAGTTTCCCATTTTTCCACGTCTGTCCGGGATGTTCTTGGTGAGCTGACTTGATGATGCGTTTTTGGCGTGTTCTAGGTAACCGGTGCGACGTTTGGGCTCGCGGCGTCGTTGATCACGTTCAGTAGCTTGTGGGCAGCTGCTGGGATTGTCCCCACGCCGTCACCTGCCGTCGTGAGCGGCGAAGGAGACGGGCAGGAGGGAGAGGCGAGGACGATGGTGGAGAAGGCCGAGCCTTATTCGGTGGAATTGGATACGGCCACGTCTTCGTATGTGGAGGTGAAGGATATGCAGGCTTGAGTGTTTGGGGGGATGGGCTTGGAAAGTTATCTTGGATTACCCCCAAGAGATCAGAAAGTTAATAGATTGACCGGGAATATCATGAAATGAGATGAGGCGATGAGGAAAGGAGCGTTGTTCGAGCGGAGCGTGCTCGTGTGATGATGTTGGTGTGTTGTTTTGGGGTCGCGGGCGAGTAATAGCAACGAGGATTGGTTTCGAAATCGCGCTTCGTAGGATGGGGCACAGCATGGGGTTGTGTATTTCGGTGCGGTTTCTCGCAGTCCGCAGGACGTGTATATAGATGTGGACGGTTATACCGTTGAGTATGCACAAAGGCCCGGGAATTGGCGGCCATTTCGTTCGAGGTTCTTATTCTGATATATATCTCGCGTTCGACCGCATCATCAGCGTTTTCACCTTTGCTTTCAATTAGCGTATGATGCGCAGTGGATATTTTTGATCCGGGGTCTCCAAACAGGAACGTGGAGAGAGATATTCCGCCCGGTGAAAACATGTTCTACTGGCGGTTTTTCGCGCCCGACGGGCAGGCTAGCGCTTCCGTACTGGAAATGGGGTGGATCTGGACATGTTGATGCTGCATACCCGCCTTGCTTTGTCGCGCCATGGTGTGCATTCATGGCGTTTATCCGGCGAATACAAGCGCCAGCGGAGCGGTATTGCTTGGAATAGACCGGGATTCCCACAGTACAACACCGTCTCGTCCGAGCACTTCTTCCTTGTTTTTGTTTTTATTTATTTGAGAATTTTGGCGAGGCCGTGCGAGGCTACGTTCCTTGTAACGCGGGTATCCGTGCCACGGTAGTTGGGTGAGAGCCGTGGGCGATGTTCAGTGAGAATGTTCTCTGTGGATTGTTCTGTTAGTTCCCGTTGACTCGCATGGATGGGTTCGAGAGGTCGTGTGAACGGTGGCGGACAATGAATGTTCCAGAAACCGTTTGTGGGATTCGAGCTATTATCAATCCTGTACGAATGGCGTGTGGGCAGCCGTGGGTAGTACGCACAGTCTTGGCGTTATGGGGGAAACGGCAAAGAGGTTCTTGTCCCTGCTGGGCTTTCGGAATTACGCTATTTGTAGTACAGAAAAAAAAAAAGGGCTCGGCGGTCACAGGGTGAGCTTGATGTTTCTGGTGGGAAGGGTTGAGGGACGCGAAGGCTGTGGGCGTTGTTGAGCAACTCCCGATCGAGGAAAAGGTTCGCAACGTGATCGAGCGCCAAAAACGTTAAGTAACAGTCACCATGAGAAGAAGCGACCAGCCCCAGGTACTGTAAGAGAACTAGTGATCTGCTTTGCATCTTTGTGTGGACCCAGAGCGCCACGGTGGAGGGGCCGGTCCGCGTCGTTTGCTTGGAGTTGGTGTAAGTGGGAGCTGTGGACAAATACACCATTTTCTGATTCTCCAAAGGTAATTCCTGTGTCGTGGCGCTTCCCACACAAGGTTTTGGCTTGTAGCACGTGGTTTGGG
>Ga0307515_10023210_pt1 | contig 10885 bp, 13 predicted proteins | sample 17_EM_MG_FD_194513 | JGI IMG/M metagenome (GOLD analysis project Ga0307515, IMG submission 194513) | Populus trichocarpa ectomycorrhiza microbial communities from riparian zone in the Pacific Northwest, United States - 17_EM | ecosystem: Host-associated > Plants > Roots > Unclassified | place...
TGCAAGCATAGACTGAGAAAAAAAAAGAGAATAGACTTTGTGTGTGTGTGTGTGTGTGTGTGTGTGTGTGTGTGTGTGAGAGAGAGAGAGAGAGAGAGAGAGAGTACAAGCAAGTTTCAAGTTGAACAAATCTTAGCCGTAGCATGCATGCAATAGAAGTCCTCTGAAGCAGCATGAGGTTGTTCACCTCATGAAGAAACATAAAATGGATGTGTGTGGTCTACTTGAGACCAAAATGTCTTTTTCTAAGGTTGCCTTCATGCACCGATTTTGGCTTAAGCATTGGAAGGTATTTTCAAATGCAGGTGCTGCCCCCAATGCCAGAATAATTCTCTTCTGGAATCCTTCTACAGTTTTGGTTGATCCCATTGATTCTTCTACTCAGGGTCTTCATGTTCGTATCACCTGTTTAATCTCTCAATCTAGCTTCATGGCAACTTTTGTTTATGGCTTCAATACTGTTATTGTCAGGCGATCCCTGTGGGCAGATTTGCACGGATGGTGCCCTCTTGGTCCTTGGATGATATTGGGGGGATTTCAACTCTATTCTTAGTTTTGCAGATAAGCACAATGGGGAGGTCTCCAACTATGAAATCTCTTATTTTAAAGCTTGTTGTTCAGATCTCTGGCTTTATGATATTAACTATACGGGTTGTCACTTCACTTGAACTAATGGGAATATTTGGAGTAAAATTGATTGAGTTTTGGTGAATTCCTCTTAGACCTTAAGTCTTCCTACTTATGTTCACTTTGGGAATCTTGAGGTTTTTTCATATCACTCTCTAGTTGCCTCCGCCTCAGTAATCAGCTTCATAAGGGTCGGAGAAGCTTTAATTTTTTCAACATGTGGGCATTGCATGATCAGTTCTTAGATCTTGTCTCTAATCACTGGCACTCCCATTTGGTTGGCTCTCCTATGTTTATTCTTTGCAGGAAGTTAAAGCTCTTGAAGAGGCCCCTAGAAGATCTTAACAAACTCCATTTCAGCCACATCTTTGAGCGAGTTTCTAGAGCAGAAGCAGAATTGGAGAATCTTCAGACAACTCTTCAGGCTAATAGGGATCATCCTCTCTCCTCTTGCTACAGGATAAGCAGCTGAGATTACAATTGATGAATCTTAAGTCTGCAGAAAAGATGTTCTTTGGTCAAAAGCTTAAGTGTAGTTTCTTTAAAGATTGTGATAGAGGCTCTAAGTTCTTTCATGCCCTTATGAGTCAGAAGCATAGAAGGAACTTTATCCCTATTATCCAACGCAGTAATAATCTTCTTACAACTTCTTTGGAGGTTGTGGGGGAAGAGTTTGTTAACTATTATCAACAGCTTCTTGGCAGTTCAAAGGATATGATTCCTATTGATTTGGAAGTCATTCATAGTGGGTCGTGCTTAGCTACTAGTGCTCATGATCTTCTTCTAGCTCCTGTGACTTCTGCTGAGATAAAAAAAAAGGTGTTGTTTGGTATTGGCAATGATAAAGCCCCTGGTCCTGATGGGTACTCTTCCTTCCTTTTCAAGCAATCCTGGGATGTTGTGGGGGCAGATTTTAGTGCAGCGGTTCAGGATTTCTTTATCTTGGGAGAGCTTCTGAAACAAATCAACCACTCTGTTATTGCTCTGGTTCCCAAGTCTGCCAATATCACCTCAACATTAGATTTTCAGACCCATTTCTTGTTGTAATATGATTTATAAGGTGATATCTAAGATCCTGAGATTAGCCCATGCAAAATGCTTTTCTAGGTGGAAGAAGGATGGCTGATAATATCTTTTTGGTTCAAGAGCTTATTTGGCATTACGAGAGAAAGCAAGCCTCCCCTAGATGCCTTATGAAAATTGATTTGAAGAAGGCTTTTGACTCAGTTCAGTGGGTGTTCCTCAAAGAGTTGCTGCACGACAGCTTGGCTTTCCTGAGAGGTTTGTTTGCTTGGTAATGACTTGTGTTAATGGTGATCTTTATGGTTTTTTCCCTGGAAAGTATGGTGTCAGACAGGGGGATCCTTTATCCCCTTATCTTTTTATTATATGCATGGAGTATTTCTCTAGGATGCTCACTTTAGCATCTCGGAAAGCTACCTTCAATTTTCATCCTAAATGTGATATTCATGGTATATGTCACCTTGCTTTTGCTGATGATGTTCTACTGCTTTCTCGTGGGAATAGGCAATCAGTGCAAACATTATTCCAACAGCTGCAAATTGTTTGTCACACTTCGGGGTTGGTTATCAATGCAGCCAAATCCTCCATTTATTTTTGGGGTGTTGGTGATGATATGAAACAGGTTATTCTCCATGATACAGGTTTCAGCGAAGGTAACTTTCCTTTCAAATATTTGGGGGTGCCCCTGAGCCCACGCAGACTCTTAGCCAATCAATTCTCTCCTCTTCTTCATAAGCTAGAGGTTGCGGTTCAAAGCTAGGCAGGTAAGCATCTCTCCTATACTGGCAGGCTGGAACTGCTAAGATTTGTTCTCTTTGGCATGGTTCAATTCTGGCTTGGTATCTTTCCCATATTAGGAACTGTTATTTCTCAGGTTATCAGTTTATGTAGGAATTTATCTGGTCGGGTAATATTAACTGTCATAGCTCTACTTTGGTGGTTTGGAAGAAAATATGTTTGCCTAAATATGAAGGTGGTTTGGGTTTACTTGATATCAAGGCTAGGAACAAGAGCTTCTTGGCTAAACAGTTGTTGAATATTCACCTTAAAACAGACTCTATTTGGATTCTATGGATCCATCACTTCTACTTGAATGGTTGCTCTATCTAGGAGGTTCACTCTCACAAAACCTACTCTCCTCTGTGGAAATCCATCATTTCCTTAAAAGATGAATTGGTTGAGCGCTGACTAGGAAGCTGCTACTATTACAGAGATGTCAGGTTGGTATTCCAGAGCTGAGCACTTCCTACCAAGTGCTTATGATTTCCTCAGAGCCCGGGGTGCTAAGGTGACTTAGGACAAAGTGGTTTGGGGCATGGTCTATGCCAAGATATAATTTCATCCTCTGGCTAGCTGTATTGGGGAGGCTAAAAACTAAAGACCGGTTTTGTTTTGCTTCAATAGATGCCTCTTATGTGTTATGTCGTCAGGAAGATGAAACCCATTCTCATTTATTCTTTTCTTGTGCGGTCTTCAAGCCTCTAGGGGAAAATCAAGTCTTGGTTGCGCATTTATAGGCGTATGTCCACAATAGTCTGCGCCATCTGAGGCCTGAGTCCTAGAGGGCGCAACGTAGAGGCCAAAATACGAAGAGTATCATTGGGGCTTACAGTTTATTTAATTTGGGAAGAACGGAATAGAAGACTTTTTGATGATTCTAGTGTTTCAGTGGAGAAGATATTCCGCAAGTTCCAAATTTTGTTTTATACGACCACTTCTATGATCAAAACCACCTTGACCTCCAGGTTGGTTAACATCTGGTTTGCTTGTTGCCCCGGATTGATGCATGTTGTAGTGGATGTTGATTGTGCCTTGGATTCTATGTTTCTCTCTACTAGTTCTTTGCTGGCCACGCCAAGTATGCTGATAGATGATGGCCTTAGTTGCTCCTACCCAGTTTTATTTCTCCATTCTTTGGTTGTTACTGGCCTATGCTGGCAATGTGGCTTTGTTTGTATCATGGTTCTTTCCTTGTATATGGTGAAGGCTGTGGGATGTTGTCTGAAGTAGTCCCGGCTGGTTGATTTTGTTTTGGTTAGGTTGGGCACCTCATCTCTGATTAGGTTCCCCATGTAACCAATGTCTGCCCTTCCTTTGGTTCCTTGCTCTCTTTTTTTATGAACTTGTTGTAATTATTTTGTCAGGGAGACTGTTCCCTTTTGTATATCTCTGTACATGAACCTGCTGGTCCATCAGCTTGTTTTATTTTGATCTTTCATATATACTTACATTTTGCTATAAAAAAAACAAAAAGAAGAAGCATTTGACCTAGAATCTGATAATTCTTTAGCTAGACAAATTAATAGTACACCGACCAGTAACGAAATTTGGATGTGTAGTCCTATAGATTTTTGTTGTCAATTATTTCAACCCCTCTCTATTTTGTTTACTAGATAAATTGATCATTTAGCACACAAAATACAAAAAAAAATAGTTAATTAACACGAGTAAAAAAATTTCGGTGAAATAACATATTTTTAGGATATTGCGGTCCAAAACGACATTTAATTAATATCATGATTAAGAAACACGACATTTGATTAAATGTTGCTATTCTGAACTGTGACATCAATTAAAGTTTTGTCGCAGTTTAGAACTGTGGCATTTAATTAAATATCGTTGTTATGAACCACAACATTTGATTAAATATCGCGTTTTTGAACTGTGATAAAATTATAATTGATATCATGGTTCACAATCGCAACATTTGATTAAATTCCCTAAATCGGTCTACCATTTCACAATTGTTAATTAAACCGACAAATTGGTTTACACTAAAAAATAGAGCTAAGCTTCTATGTAAATAATAATTTTTTGAGATTCTAATTATAGTCCATTTTTAGTCTACAAGTTGGATAAAAATATATATTTTGATGCATAAAATATATTTGGAAAAAACTTTAATAAAAAATATATTTTTTATGCGAGCTAGAGGATTGGTAGTGAGGCTACTGCCCCTGACAACAATAAATCTCCCCAATATCTAAATATAACAAAAAGAAATATGTTTTTTTATGAGATTTATTATTTATTTTGTTAACCTAACATTTAATTTAGTTAAAAAATTTAGAGTTAAAAATTTTACAATTTTAACAAAATTTGAGCAAAGTTTACCCTATATAAGAACTATACCCAAAATTTTGTCCCGTTTTAAAAAACCTACAAAGAACTACAATAACCAAACTCAACAAATTCTCACATTTTATAATCACAAGAAGCCCTAGAAATGCAATAAAATAAAATACATACATACATGCAAAATGAATCTCAAATACTTCAATAATACAATATTCAAGTGATTGAAATCCTAAAATATATAAACATAACTCATCTATCTATCTACGTCTACTGGATGATCCAGGCTCATCAATAGCACGACTGGATCCAGCTCCTGCACCTGCCTGAGTGGCCTCGTCTTGTGCCAAGGCATCATCAAAAGTTAACCTCTCTCCAAAGATATCAAGTCCAGTACGAAAAACATTTAACCACCAAGACGCAATGGTGTGACATTCGCTTTCTTCTTCAATATTACAAAGATAAGATGCAACCTCTCGACCTTCCTGTAGCATGAAGCTAACCTAATATTAATAAAATATTAATGTTAAATTAAAAGATAAATATTTAAAACCCAACATTTAACATATATTAATTATGAAAAGACTTGATTACTTACAAGATTTTAAATCGGTTAGGCAAGTTGCTCGTACTACATGTATCCAGGTGGAGGAACATGATCAGGATCCAAAGTAATAACCCGACATGTGATACTTATATGAACCAAAACGATACTTCTATTTTGCAACTAATGCTTTGTCATATGAAATTTTATACTTCTAATGCAATTTTATTTCATTTTGTACTTATAATTGTCATTGGAAGCTTATTCATTACAAAAGGTTGATATAATAGTTGCAATAAATTTTGCATCAAGCTGATGATGGTCTTTTTTTATAGAAGTCAAAACACTTATGTGTGACCCTTTTGACTTTGTTATCTCAAATGAATCCGACTTTTTATGATATCCCTTACGCAAATACCACTTACTTTTAGGTGCTTGCACACATTGTAACTAAACAAATATAGAGTTCGACCGTTTGACTCGGTATTCAATTGAATGTGCAATATGTTATCGTTTAACTACATTAACCAATTTATTTTTACTACTAAATGTTTGTCCAACTTTCATATCAGACCCTTCTAGTATACGTCTATGACTAAATGCCTAATCATTAGAAACAACAAAACTAGATCCAAAAGCATCTCTAAATTCAGGAACATGAGGTATGATCTCATCATCAACATCACTATCAACATCATCATCATTTTGACCTTGCAGCAAATCATTTGGGTCTAACGTATCATCATCTTCATTGTCACTAGTCTTAAAATAGTCAAATATATGTTGACCAACAAATGGATTGTTAAGCATAGTATCATTTATCCTTTGCAGCAAATCATCTAACAATAAATTGTTTTTACCTCTACTAACTGAATTTGAAGGACAGACAAACATTGAGACACAAACAGACTTTAGTCAACTACTCACACACAATACCTTCATGTTCAAACTACTTTGGATGAAAGAATCAATCATTGTCTTCAAATTGCCATCACACTTACTCGGTATAGGATAATACTACCAAACCTCCAAGTCATTTCAACATCAATACCGTTATAATTCCACCCAAGTCCATAAAAAATAGTTTCTTTCATTTTTGCATATGACATGCCTAAATTACCATTTAACAACAAACTACTTTCTACTATTATATGTAATATTATGTTCACATCATGAACAATAGTGCAACAATAATGACATAACATAAATATGTTATAAAATATTTTGTACGAAAAAAATTAGATTTTAGTTAATTAGATGTAATTATAACTAAATTGCATTACCCCAACATTAATTAGCAAAATTCATATAAATTCAATCAAATTCCCAAAATTTAACATTAAAACAAATTCACAAAAAATTAAACATAATTCATGATACAAAATCTAATTGATATTTTTATGTTCAAGTGCATTGAATCGCATGCAAATTTATAGAAAATTAGTATAATTCAAAGAAAACACTAAATTTATCAACTTATCAACAATTAAATGGAACATGTAATTCATCATAATTATACCGTATTCATGCTCTCTTACATGAAATCATCAAGTGAAGTCAATTAAACGCAACATATAATTAATTTAACTTATTTTTATGTTTAACGGTATCAAATCAACATATAATTATTTGATGATATTCTTAAATAATTTAACATTAATTCATTACACCCTAAATTCAACCTAAATAATTATTTTATTTCAACCAAACCAAACACAAATTCATAGCAATGTAGTATGTTTACCTTACTTGTAGGATTAGAAAAAGGGTCAGGGAGGGGGTGACAGTGGCAACAACAGTGACAACAAAGTGTATAGTCGATTTTGAACCCAAAAACACCTCCAAGGATACTTAAAGACTAGGATGGGTTAGATTTTTTTTTTGTTTTAAGGGCAAAGTAAAAGCATTTGGTGGGTTTTTTAGAGAGATTGTGAGGGTGTCGTTCGGTTTTTAGGGGGAAAAGGCATTTAGTCAGTATATTATTCGATCTAGGGGAGAGCTTAAATTTTAATTGATGTTGCACTTCAAAAGCGCAACAACTACCTTGTTGCAGTTCTTAATAGCAACATTTACTAATGTGACAAGGTCAAAGTGGTATTTTACCAAATCTTTTTCAAACGGTGTTATTCTGCCAAAACATTAAGTTTACTATGCTAATTTTTTTTTAAAAAAAACCTTGTTTATTTGTACAGTATAAATTAAAATATACAGCAAATGCCAAGTAGTGATTTTAGTGTCCACATCAATAGTTTTTTCATGACAAAAACAATATAAGTTGGACCCAAACTTTCACTAGATGTACATTTTCACAAGCCAAAGAATGCATAAGAGAAGTAAGATCATTTTCAAAGATATTGCGATCAGTAGGCATCAGTCTTTCGTAAAAGTATTGAATGAGTAGCTAATCGGGTATTTGATGATAAGGACATTGAATGCATAGCTGCTCAAATCTTTCCTAATACTCGGAGAGTGTTTCCCATGAGATTACTGAATCCCACATATTTCTTTACTTATGTTGGCAACTCGAGAGGTCGGGAAGTACTTCTCCTGGAAATTCTTCTTCATGCCATTCCCAAGTTTTAATGGAACTAGAGAGAATGGAGAAAGCCATGCTTTTGCTGCCCCTTTTAAAGAGAAAGGGGAAGATTTCAACTTAACATGTTCTTCATCAACTCCAAGTGGTTTCATGCCTTATAGATTGCAATGGTTGAATGAATGTGGTGAAGTGAAGGTTACTAAGCAAGTATTGATTGTGTTTGCTAGTGGGAAGTATTCTGATGAGATTATGCAACTTCCATGACAGTTTGATCGGAAAGCGATTCATGATGGGTTTAGAAATAGGTACCCTATTGTAAAGGATGGTAAAACCATCACTCTTGTACCTCTTTCTTTAAAAAAAAGTGTATGATGATCAAATGAAATTAAAAAGGGAATGTGAGGATGGGAAGAGTGAAAATTCACATGAGGATAATGGTGAGCGAAGACCATCAGATTCGGCTAAACCTAAATCATTAACTAAACCGGTTGAGAGTGGAGGTAAAACCCGAGGAGTGAAGAAAGTAAGCTTGTGTGATGATAATAGTGTGAAAAAATTAAAGAAACAGCCTAATTTTTATGCAAAATGAGCTCAAATAAGATTTGTGTTTTTCACTAACAAGCCGATGATCTTACTTGTGTATAAGAAGACTTATTTTCCTAGTATGGTTGTTTCTTTGTTGCAAGAGTTTGATGATGTATTCCATGAAGACATCCCTAGTGAATTACCACCATTAAGAGGAATTGAACATCAGATTGACCTTCTACCCGGAGCTTTGATTCCTAACCGTCCCTCCTATAGAAGCAACCCCGAGGAGATGAAGGAGCCTCAAACGCAAGTAGATGAGATGATGATGAAGGGGTACATTCGTGAGAGTATGAGCCCTTGTGCCATGCCAGTGTTACTTGTGCCTAAAAAGGATGAAACATGGAGGTTGTGTGTTGACTGTTGTGTGATGCGAACCTTGTGATCACGTTGTCACGCAACCCACATGCAAAGACACCAATTCCTGAAAAGCCAAGTAAATCAGGTTTGATAGGAGTGTGACACAAAGATAACTTGTACCTAGGCACCAGCACTATTGGAAACGGAGACCCCCACCCAACGAATATTGATTCGCGAACGAGAAGTATAAGGATGATGCCACGAAGATAGTTGTTCTTCGATAAGTCGTTTTCAGTTCTTTAGAGAACCAAGGAAGGAAGATTATCTCACCAACACACACACACACACACACACACACACAAAGTGCGACAAACAAGAAGTTTTATTAATCTGAATTGTCTAACTTACATGTCTGGTTATGCCTCTATTTATACTAACTCTAGACTTAAATAAACTCTAATGGACCCCTTATGTGGACTTATATGACGCCCACTTATAATTAAACCCAAATAATATAAATAAACCCTAAACTAAGAAGAAAATAATAATAACAATAATAAATCTGAATTTAATATCCTAAATATAATATGATCAGATTTGTTGCCCTTTAGAAGTCCAATATAGACTAGGAAATTTGATTTGAAGGTGGAATTTATTCTGAAGTCTTCTTTCCTTTTTGTAGCTAGGATGAATAAGGAATCCTTGTAAGAAAAGGATTCTGAAATAATTATGAATCCTTGCCATACTTGGAAACTATGTTGCAGCCCATTAAAGATCTTTGTAGAATTAGTAGATTTCCAAAATAAGTTGCCACATCTTTTTAGGAAAAGAATCATAGCCAAATAGGAAGTCCACAAGTCAAAAGGAAGTAAATAACAAAATTCATATAACCTCTGTTGACCCGTATTGAGATGCCTTCCTGAACTCCGATTGATCTGAAATTTGAACCCAAGGTATGAAAACATGTCAGGAGACTCCACGTAAATTTCAGCTCGATCCAACGATCGGATTGAGAATTATGCTTGTTTCTGTAAAACTGAATAGATACACTTTTTACGTCAAAATCCGAATTTGACCTTGCCTGGATCGTATCATCGTGTCGTCAACAACATAAAGGTAAAGTATTGACATCCTACTCCTAGGCTTGATGACATGCTAGATGAGTTACAAGGATCATGTATTTTCTCTAAAATTGACTTAAAAAATAGGTACCATTAGATTAGAATAGAAGAAAGTGATGGGTGGAAAACTGCATTTAAGACTAAGCACGGTTTGTATGAATGGTTAGTCATGCCGTTTGGACTTACAAAAGCACCAAGTACGTTTATGCATTTAATGAATCATGTATTGCGTGTGTTTATATGTATGTTTGTTGTTGTGTATTAGCGTAGGAAAACTGATGCGAACCTCTTGATCATATGGTCACGCAACCCACAAGCAAAGACATCAATTCCTGGAAACCCAAGTAAATCAGATTTGATAGGAGTGACACAAAAATAACTTGTACCTAGGCACTCGTACTATTGAAAACGGAAACCCCCACCCAACAAAAATTGATTCGCAAACAAGAAGTATAATTGATGACGCCACGAAGTCAGTTGTTTTTCGATAAGTTTTTTTTTCAGTTCTTTAGAGAACCAACCCTAGATTATCCCACCAACACACAACAAGTGCGGCAAAAGAAGTTTATTGATCTGAAAATTGCGTAACCTTACATGTCTAGTTGTGCCCTTATTTATACTGACTCCAAACTAAAATAAACCCTAATGGACCTCTTATATGAACTTATACGAGGAAATTGGCTTTGTTATTTGTCCAAGTAATACAAAGAAATCCAAGCTAATCAAGGAAAAGAAAGGGGTGGTAGCAAGGAAACCAAATCAGATTAATTAGGTTTTATTTTCTCAAGTTATATATGGCAAAACAATATCAGACTGTAAGTTATTTTTTTTTTTATGTTTTGTGTTATATTTGGGTTTAATTGTAAGTGGGCCTCGTATAAGTCCATATAAGGGGTCATTAGGGTTTATTTTAGTTTGGAGTCAGTATAAATAAGGGCACAACTAGACATGTAAGGTTACGTAATTTTCATATCAATAAACTTCTTCTGCCGCACTTGTTGTGTGTTGGTGGGATAATCTCTCTCTCTTGGTTGTCTAAAGAATTGAAAAACTACTTATCAAAGAAGTTGAATA
>Ga0307515_10023211_pt1 | contig 10885 bp, 8 predicted proteins | sample 17_EM_MG_FD_194513 | JGI IMG/M metagenome (GOLD analysis project Ga0307515, IMG submission 194513) | Populus trichocarpa ectomycorrhiza microbial communities from riparian zone in the Pacific Northwest, United States - 17_EM | ecosystem: Host-associated > Plants > Roots > Unclassified | place...
AACTCCTTTGCGTCAACATCAACAAGAGTATCATCGAAAACACGAAAATTTGAATTTTCTTCTAAGTCAATTGAAGAAGCAACTCGATATGGTTCAACCAACTCACTAACTTGAAAGACTTCATCTCCCACACTTGTGTCTTCGTTCTTATCCTGAACAATCTCGACATGACCCCTAGGTTTTGTTTTTAAAATGGATAACCAATCAACTCTTGTTCGGTCCTTTCTAAAGGAAAGGGTGTATATGCAATAAACTTTTTGACATTGCTTTGCCAAAACAAAGACATTGTTTACATTACGGAGTCTAGCTTTTAAGTTGATTTCGACCAGAACATAGTGAGGATCTACTCTCATTTCTCTACTAGTGGTGTTATACCAATAGCATTTGAATAAAAACACTTTATTCTACTCGCTATGATATTACAGTTCACCGACCTCTTCTAATTTACCATAATAGTCAACTTCAAACTCACTACAAGTCGAAACCTTAACACAAACACCGTTGTTGTATGTCTTTCTTCCATACCCGTATTCTTTAGTATGAAACACATATCCATTATCAAAATACCTGTTATAGCACTTAACTTTTCTTTCAGGGCCCAGGCTTAGTGAAGACAATGAAATAGCAGTACTCCTTCTCATTTGATAAACCTTGTATATCATGTACAACAATAAACAGTATACGAGAATTCTGTAATGACATACAGTAACTTTGTAAAAGATAATGAGTTTGTAATAGTACTTATATATGTTCTGAACCACGTGGCAAAATGTTCATCTTCTAATTGAAAGATTTGGGATTCAGTCAGTTGTGAGTTATTTGACAGTAAATATTGTCAATGTTGCTTTACAAGGTTGTTCCAAATTATATGAGTTTATGATATTACAATATATAAATAGTACATTCTTAACGAAATTGAAGTAGTACATATACTTACTGAATAAAAGGTCTCAGCTCATCACAGTTAAATAGAACATAATTATGTGCTTGTCTGAACTCTATTTCAGACAAATATCTTCCCCTTATGGCAATTTTAGGTGTGAGTCATCCAGGATTGGAGAATATTGACAAGTTCTCACTAGAAGGCACTTCACCACCATCATCATGTCGTGAAACATGATTGATTTTTGTTCTCAAATGAGGTTTGAAATAGTACGAGATAAATGTTGAGATCTCCTGAAAAATATAGGCCTCATATATCAAGGCCTCAACATACGTCTTGTTCTTAACCTTTTTCTTAAGATTGAACAAGTACCTGCATGGAATTAATCAAATATTTTCAATTAAGAAAAACAAAAAAAATACATTTATATATGAATTACATCACAACTGTAATATTTAACCATTTGAATGGATACATCCATCTATACTGGACCGGTCCTCTAACTTTTGCTTCGAATGGTAAATGTATGGGGAGATGCTCCATTGAGTTAAAAAATGATAGAGGGAATATCATCTCAAGATTGCATATTGTCTCAATGATATTTATTTCAAGCCTCTCAATATGATCAACATCCAACTTGTTAGAGCATATATCTCTAAAGAAATGACTAATCACCATGAGTGCATCCCATATCCCTTTTAGCAAGAAATCACGATAAGCTAATGGAATGAGTGTTTACATAAACACGTGGCAGTCATAACTCTTTATTCCACACAATCTACATTCCTCCATATTAACCAACCTTTATATGTTTGAGGCATGTCCATCGGGAAAACGCAGACTCTTAAGCCATTTGTAGACTAGTAGCTTTGTATTTTTCTCTAGCACGAAGCTTGCTCTTGGTTTTGTGATTCGTGACCCATCAAAAACCAACTCCATGTTTTTACGGTTATATAACAAAGCTATATCTAATCTAGCCTTGATGTTTTCATTTGTCTTCCCCTTCAAATTCATGACGGTGTTGAAAATGTTCTCAAACATGTGCATGACGTCAAGGTTATGGCAGAGGAGATTGGTCTTCCAATAAGGAAGCTCCCAAAAAATACTTTGCTTTACCCAATTGTGGGTCAAATCAAAACCAGGAAACTTCTGCTTACTTGATTGGAAACCAAACACAATGTTATCATACTCTGATACAACATCATACAATTCTTCACCAGAAAGACACAGGGGTGCAACATCCTTTTCCACTCTGCCAACAAAGAAATCTTTTATGTTCTTTCTATACTTGTGATTCGTTGGCAAGAAACGATGGTGACAATCAAAAAAAGAAGCTTTACCTCAATTTGTTACGTGAATGCCTTGTTGTTTTCCATACAGTATGGACATGCTAGTTTTCCATGCGTGCTCCAACCAGAAACCATTCCATAAGCTGGAAAATCATTGATAGCTAACATCAAAGTCGTCCTCATAACAAAATTTTGTTTTCTCGATATATCATAAGTCAAAGCTCTGGAAGACCACAACTGCGTCAACTCATCAATCAACGATCAAAGACAAACATCTATATTCCAGCCTAGACTCCTTGGACCGGGTATGACAGTGGATAAAAACATGAACTTCGGCCTCATACACATCCCCGGTGGCAAGTTATAAAGCATGAGTATGACTGGCCAACAAGAATGAGCAGCAAATGACCTGAATAGGTTGAGTCCGTCTGTACACAACCCAAGATGCACGTTCCTTGATTCAGCTAAAAAGTGAGGATGCATACTGTTAAAGTTTTTCATGTTTCGCCATCAGAAGGATGCAACATCACTCCATCAACCGCATCATGTGATTGGTGCCATGTCATGTGCTCAACAGTCCTTGATGACATGAATAACCTCTGTAGTCTAGGTGTGATTGAGAAGTATCTAAGTTTTTTATATGTCACGAGAGTCTATTCCCTACCAGTTTTGGGTTTGTAACGGGAATGCCCACATGTCATGCACTCGGTCAGCTCAATATTTTCAAGGTAGTATAACATGCATAAGTTAGGGCACATATCAATTTCCTGGTATCCTAAACCGAGGGGTTTTATTATAGACTTTGCAACATAGAAGTTCTCTTTCAACTTGTTCCCTTCAGGTAAAATGCTTCTCGCCCATTCGATAGTTTTTTCATAACCAGCCTCACTCAACTCGTAATCTGACTTGATGGTGAACACCTGTGCTACGGCCGATAATTTATTATGGTTCGTGAAGCCATCGCATAATGGTTTGTCAGAATCTTTCAATAGATCAAAAAAACCTTGCTACATCTGCATTGGGTTCTTCTTCTATGATTGGACATTGACTTACATTACCTTGATTCATTCTCATTGCATCCATAACCATATTCCTGTAAGGATTACTATTGTCATTTGCAACTCCATGCATGTTGCTAGCACTAAAAGTTGACCCAACCACCCTTTCTCTCATGCTATCATTACGAACAAATAGTTATTTATGTGCATACCAACACAAGTAATCCTCTATGAACCCTTTGTGTAGAAGACGCATCATTACAACATCTGGATGCAGATGCTTTTTATTTTGACACTTCATTCATGGACACCTAATACTGCCTCCAGTAAAATTTATGGGAATAAATGTTGCGAAATCAATAAAACCCTAAACCCCATTATAATAATTCATCATCCACAATCCTTAGGGTGAATCTCGATACATCCATGAACAATCATCCATAACTTCTATCGAACCTTTATCAAATTATGATGACAACATGTATTAATTAACTATGTTAGGTAAATAAATTTGCAAAAATATTGGTTTACTCTAGATTATCCAACAAACTAATTAACACTTCTCATAAATATTCATTATCAATTATCAACGTCCATACAAATTTATACATATAAATTTGTGAAAATTACAACTCTACAATAGCATTGATAAAAATAAAAACGGACCCGTTAAACAAGCTATTAATTATTTCACCACAACACATGTAATTCGGTAATTCAAGAAAGTTTCAACAATTTACAAACAAATATAATTTTACAAAATCTAAAACAAACCATAACAAGTACAAAATTATACATTCATACTACAAAGTTTGTTTGAGAAATAACAATAAAACATGTACATACACTAACAAAATACATATACTAAAAAAAACAATAAAATTGACATTTAAATGTTAAAATTAAAAAAAAATTACTTACAAAAAATGATAAAATTCACAATAAATCAGAACACGAATGTTGTAACCATAAAACTTAAAGAAATATGACTTATGTTGAGAAGAGGGAGATAGTTTTAGGGGGGTAGATGTTTGCAGTTTGGGAGGGGAGAGTTAGGATGGGGAAGAAGAAGGAGAAATAAGGGGAGGAGAGGCTCGGCAAAGTGGTGATATATTAACTTTTGCCAATGGAATCATCGACATACTCATTCTATTGGAGATTCCATCGGTAATTCTGATGGTGAATTAGTCACGTCACTGTACGGAGATCGCGTTTTAAATCCCTCGGTAAGTCCGTCGGTAAAATCATCCTAAAAAACTTCTACGTCATCGAACCATTTTTTTTTCAAATTCTATATATTCCGTCTGTAATTCATTCGATATATACCAACGGTATTATTCTGTCGGTATATACCAACCGAATTACAAACAAAATAGTGGTCGTCGGTAATTATCACCGCAATTTATCGACAGAATTATTCCGTTGGTAATTTCGTTGGTTTTAGGTGAATTTCTGGTAGTGATCATCGGCCATTGAGGAGATGGTTTGAGATAGGATTCCATAACAATTGGCTATTGAGTTACACAATATAAAAGCATAAATAATGGCAGAACTAAGAGCAAAAATCGAACAAGAAATAATAGAAAATGAGAGCAAATACATGCATATTTGGCTTTACATTTTCCTCCCTCTCTTGGAGCTTATAGATTAGGATCTTTTTCACCCCCTCTAACTTTTTAAAAATTTTAATATGTTGTTTACAAAATTTTTATGTATGGAATTTTGTTTAATATAATTATTGATTGTGTATGGAATTATGTTGATAATATTTTTAATTTTGTTGTTGTTATTGTGAGTTTTGTGTTAATAAAAAAATGCATTTAGGATTGTAAAAACTAAACAGTATAAAAAATATTATGAAACACTAACAGAATCACCAAAAAAATTGCATTTTTGTTCATAATATTTACTCACATTTCATCGAAAAGTTACATAAAGCTTAGGCATTTCCGATTGAATCGGTGAAGGAATATTCCATTGAAAATTAAAGTTTATTTTCATCCATGATTTCAGCAGTAATATTTGCTCCTTTTTTATTGACCGACTTCCCAATAAAAATTGAATGATAAAATCTATTTTTTTTAAATGAATATTTTATTGTTCATTCCATCATAAAACAAAGTTTATGATGGAATTACGGATGAAACACAAATATCTGATGAGAAACTTGTTGATGGCATGTTTTCGTTGGGAATTGTGTCATTATTTAAATTGCTGACAAAAGTTTTTCTTATACACTGATTGTCGGAATATTCTGTCAATGTTTTTCAATTTTCTATTAATGATTTTGTGTTAATTCTAGTACGAAACACTATAGCGCTTAAAACACAAAAATCATCATGCAAAACAAAAAATTGGGATAAAAATCAAATCCGCAAACGAAAGATCAGGGAATATGTAACTTAATCAGCAAACCGAGTATCTAAGCACAAGAACTGGAAGCAAGCAATTACAAAACTGAATAAAAGCATGGAAAATAGAGGTATGATGTACGTTTGATTTGGTGACCGCAGGGCGGCGATGGTAGCTGTTTGAATGGCTTAAATTCAGGTATGATTAGTAATTGATTTTCAACAAAGCTTAATGCTACAATGAGCAAAAGATGTGGTCAAATTTAAAGCTGATAAAGGATTATTAAAACAACCTGGATGCCAAAGTGTTCATCACAGTTTCTATTTAAAATAAAAGAAAGATGCTGAAAGAATATGATCAAAGTATTGTTAAAACAACCTGCTCACTCCACCTTGGATGCCAATGTGTTGCTTGTTCATCACAGTTTCTATTTAAATAGAAAAGAGAAAAGCAAAGAAACCTAATTACCTAAGGAGTTTGTTTCTTAGAGCTTCAGAAACCTCTCGGCATGCAAAGGTCTCTTAATTCTGTCTATTTATTGGGAGGGAAAGTACTTGTGCATGCAGAAAACTGGTCTTCTTCGTCATCTCCCTTGACGCTCCTTCTCTCTCAGTTTACACTAATATACAGGTACACATATATTCGTCATGAGGATTTTGTGATACATTTTTCATTAATACATGTATACATTTTCTTGTTTGATAATAAAATGCCATAGAGTGGAGTTGCGAATTTCTAATATTTCAGTTACAACGACACTTTTGACATTGCATAAATTACAAACTTGCACCTAAAAATCAGCTTTTACTATCCATTTCTCATCAAAAAATACTTTGGAGTTTTCAATTTGGGTTTATTGCTGTATATAATCTCAACAGGAAAAGAGAAAAAGAGTGTTTACGAAAAGTTCTTACATATTTTGTAAGTTTTACCAAAAATTCTAGAATGTTTACTAACATTTCAATGAAATTGCCAACATAAATGCCGATGCCGATGGAATATTGATTCCATTGATGATTTTGGTGGAGTTTTCAAAATTTTTTGTTTTGTTTGTTATGATACTCAATCCAACAATTATTCACAATAAACTCACAACCACAACAAAAAGCATCTCTAAAAATTTACTTGTACAAATTTTGCAATATATAATATTAAATGGATGACGAATACTTATGTGATTTTATAGTTAGAAGATTTAAGTAGGAAATTTATATGAACAGTACACAAAAATGAGATAGAAAAAATTTCATACATAAACATTAACAAAAATAGAAACAATAAAAAATATTGATTCAAATTTTAATTGAAATACAATCAAATCAACAAGGTGAAGTATATCTAATACATCAAATCAAAGGTGTTGAAAGTTCAGGAGGAAGAGAAAAAAGTATACCAATAATTGCACTTAGTTGAGCCCAAACATCCTATTTTATTATAGCAATTGTGCACTCATCTTCTCCAACTCAACAACCACTTGTTCCTAAATCTTTTTATGGACAATCTAATCAAACTCCTATGATGAATAGCTTGGTTCGACATATGGTGTGTCTAGAGTTGAAACAATGCAACCCTCCATCAATTCTTGGATATATTGATGCTATAGGCAAACCATAAATTTGATTCCTATTAGGTCCATCACTTGTAACGGCCTCTAACCACTCGAGGATGTTGAGGATGATGGGTGAAAATTTTTCAACAGATTTCTCAACTATGTTGGCATTATATCTCTCTTATAAAAAAAAATCAAGTTTCAAAATCCAATTATATTTTCATATTATTAATGCAAATAAATAATTTTAAATGAAATATAACTATCAAAAAACTTATAATGAATGCATCCACTCTTTTACCGACAATTGTTTTCTCTTATTCCTCCTATCACCCTAATTAATATGAAGTTTTTCATATAACTCCATTAAGGTTGGTTTTCGACGAACCTTTTTTTCCTGAAAATTAAATAGTTTGTTAAAAATCTCACTAATAAATACATAATTAAAATTGTGTGTGTCTCACACTGAATTCTTACAAAGTGCTTTGAATGTTGGATAAACAAAATTGCTCCTCTAGTAGGCTTGCTCATTGAAGCAAAAGTTTATTTATTTAGATTTTGTTTACTGGATCTTGAGCATTTTATAAGACTTTATAATACCATAAATCCAAGATACATTATCCAATTATGGTCTATAATATACTTTAGTTTATACTTTTTCCACTTCTCTATATCAAGTCACCCGACCTTCTTCATCGCTCTTGCATGGGCATTGTACCAAAACATCTCACAACCTGGTACAACCAATAGTTAATTCATATATGATTTAAATTTATTGTATAGAAATTTAGTAAGAAATTACAATAAAATAATACAGGTTTATAATAATATAAATTTAACATAACACTTAATTATAAGAACATATTGAACATTGATTCTTTAAACTTACCTAATCAAACTGTGGTTTTTCCATACTCTTCTTAAAAGCACCTTGTTGCTCTCTTTCCACCAAAATTTCTCCTTAATTGATTTCATATATGAATTAGTTTTTATAATTTAAAAAACTAGTTACTCGAATTTGAGATTATTTATCTAACATTAAACTTTTCTCATTAAACATCTACTATATATATCCATTCAAGATGGTCATTAAATTGACTCATTGAAATAATAGTTCTTCAAATAACCACTTTATCATAAATATGATGAAAGGAGCAGCTTCAAGATTAGAAAAACATATTGTCATAACCTAATTTTTTACCCTTTTATTTTTATTATTATTATTATTTTATTTACTGAAAAATGATGAAAAAATGATGATGAAAAACAAGTAAAAATGAAATAAATGAAGAATGAATTAAAATTTGGGTTAAGGGCAACATGATTGGAAGTTTAAAGATTTAATTAAACTCTTGACTAGTTTAATTAATCAAATCAAGGGCTTAATTGGAGAATTGATAAGTTTTTAGACTTAATTGAGCTTGGAATTAATTTAATTAATCAAATCAAGGGTTTAATTGAAGAATTGATAAGTTTTGAGACTTAATTGAGCTTGAAATTAATTTAATTAATGAAATCAGGGACTTAATTGAAGACATACCAAAGTTTGGGGTTAATTGGGGGCACAATTGCAACAGATTAAAGTCCAAGGACTAACGTGTAAAAGGCACCGAAATGCAGGGGTCCAATTAAAATTTAACTAGGGGCTTAATTACAAACTTGTAAAACTTAAAAGGCCCAAATGCAAATAACCATTAACACCAAAATGGCGCCGTCTGTGGGGATGCGCTGTTCATCTTCTTCAACGGATGCCCACTGCCACCATTACACCTGCAATTAATGGCTGGAAGAAACGGCATTGTTCTCTAGCTATAAAAGTAAGAGAACGAAAGGTCACTCGAGAGAAAAAAGAAGAAAAAAAAAACAGGGAGGAGAACAGGAAAAGGACAGGGAAACGAACAAGACAGAGGAGAGCAAATTTTCTGCCCCTGTTTCTTCTCAAAGAAACAGGGGCGTTCGTGCCTCACGATCGTGAGGCACGAACACTTGAAGAAAGGCCATTCTCTGGCTTTATAGAAGCCAGGGGGGGAGATGAAAAAAAAGGAACCAGGGGAGCCGAGAGAGAGAAGACTGGAGAGACAAAAACAGTGAGGGGCATTGGCCAGCCAATGCAGGAGCGCCAACCTCGTCTCCGGTTGCGCCACCCCCCTCCCCCTCCGAACAGACGAATGCAAAGAAAAACAGAGAGCACGAACGAGCAGGGAGAAGACGCGCAGAAGAGACAGAGCAGAGGGATCCAACACAGAAAGAAAGCAAAAAAAAGAACGTAGAAGAAGGAACAGAGGAGAGGAAGTAGTGTCTGCCGACCAGAGCTAACCAGTCGTCACCATCGTCTTCGTCTTCACCTCGCAGCTGCACCAGGTAAGTTTGCATCTTTCCTTCTCTTTCCATCTTTAATTACACAGGCACTGTGCACATGCAATTTTAATTACACAGGCACTGTGCACTGTGCACACGCAGAAGAGACTGAGTGTGCACCGGGCCGGGCTGGCTGGATCTGGCCCAGCCCATATAGGCTGAGCTGGACCCAGCCCCAAAAAAATAAAAATAAATAAATAAATATGTGTATACATGGATAAAAATAATATAAATTTATTTTATTAGTTTATTCACTTGTTAGATTCATGAATAAAAATACTGATTTAAATTTATTTTTATTGTATTTTATTTCATTTAGCTAAAATAAAAAATAATATATATATATATATATATATGTGCATGCTGAAAATAAATTTATTTTATTTGTTTATTTACTGACGCTAAAATCAGGAATAAAAATATTGATCTAAATTTATTTTATAGCTACGTAATATTTACCAACGCCAGAGTCGGAAGTATCCGTAGTTGAATATTCACTAGCGCCAGGAATATTATAATCAAATTATCATAACATAAACTAATAAACGTTTAGCAATTTAAGACAAAACCAGCAATGCAGTCTGCCTCAGGCAGGACATTTAAGGGATAATAATATCTTCTCTTCTACGTAACCAGTCCCGAACCATAGAATCTCTATTGATCAGTTAAGGTTCTTAGTGACCATAATATTAGGTGGTGACTCCTTCAACAACACATTTTCCCCTAAAAGAACAAGATGTCAGATATCTGTTCTTTTTCCATAATCAAGAAAATTTTTAAGATAGCCGCAATGTCCGGGTGTGACACATACAACAAAATTATCTAACAACTATAAATAACAACAAGATTATCATCCTAATATAATCAACCAAACACATTAAAGAGGTGAAATAACAAACCATTATGTAATGTAAAATTCAAAACTAATAACTTACAAATGCTAAAACAATAATAAAACATAACAATAAAAAATTTAATTTTTTGGGTGAAATTTAGAACTAATTTTTTATTATTATTAAAAATGAATCACAATTAACCTAAACAAACCAATTAATAATTCACAATTGCAATTTTTGTTTTGGATAAGACAATAACAACTTAATAACCCATCATTTTTTAAATCCTAAAGTAACTCAATTCCTCCAATTTAGAAAAATATAATTCATAATCCAGTAACTATCAATCACTTTATAGGTTGAAACATACTTAACCTAATTTTTATCAATTCCATACAAATTTATTTTTTTCTTAAAATTTCAACTAAACCATAAAATTGTCAAAAACAATAATTGGTACTCAACTAACTGCCCATTATTTATTCAATTCAAGAATAAATAACATCAATTAATACCTAATTATTATCAATTACACATTAATTTTATTTTCCCTAAATTATCAACAAAAACCTATATCAAATTAAATTAATTGGAACTCAACTAATTATCCATTAATTCTT
>Ga0307515_10023212_pt1 | contig 10885 bp, 6 predicted proteins | sample 17_EM_MG_FD_194513 | JGI IMG/M metagenome (GOLD analysis project Ga0307515, IMG submission 194513) | Populus trichocarpa ectomycorrhiza microbial communities from riparian zone in the Pacific Northwest, United States - 17_EM | ecosystem: Host-associated > Plants > Roots > Unclassified | place...
CGAGATATAAAATGCGATTTTTCCAATTTTTGGTGAGTTTTGAAGTGGCCGATTCGCTTGCATGGCCGACTCGCTTGTCAAGTACGTTAAAGCTTATTTTTTATTACCTGGGCGCCATTTATATTACCTTTTCGTCTTATATACTAGTTTTCCCACTCTTTCTACTTCGGCTTATACGCCCTTATAGTATTCTTTAAGCGCTAGGCCTTATAAATATTATATAGCCGTGCTATTTAGGCCTTAAATTCGTTCTAGAGGCTATAGGAGGAGGGGGAGAAGAAAGCTAGGGGGGGCTTCCTTTAACTATAAAGTAGACCGTAGGGTAAGAAGATTTTTAAAAGACTCTATCTCTATAAGAGGTTAAGGGGAAGACGTGTAAGTATAGTATGGGTATACGTAAATATTAAAGGAGGAGGAGAAGAAGAAGAAGAGAGCTCTATATTATAGAATTAGAATTATAGTAGGCCGTTCTATGTAAAATTAGAAGCCCTATATAAGCTAAGAGCTAGCATAGGTATAAGAATAAAAAGAGGGTTAAAAAATAGATTATTAAGGCAATAATAAGGTCCTCTATACTAACTTAGTACTAACCTAGTACTAACCTAGGCCTTAAAAACATGTCTAAAAAGTAGGGGCCACTACTAAAAGGGGGGGGGGGTAATATTTAGACGATATATCGCGGACCTTAGAGGATCGTGCATAACCTAGACCTCTAATACCTTCAGATAGCCTGATATTCAGCAGTGGTCGTGGCGAAGTCCTTCAGCTCTGAGCTTAGAGACGCGTACTCGTTTGCCTACAGGTTACGTTATCATTAGCCCTTTGTGTCCATTTCGGATAATGTAATATGCAGGCGGCGTCCCTACTCCCATTGCAGCTTGTGCGGCATCCTTTGTCCGATATCCTAAAAAGTTTATCACGGCCTCATTATCTTCCCTCGAAGCGGCAATCATCATGAACTCAGGGCGATTTTCTTCTCGGGCTATCGCTAGATACCGGGCGAATGATGCAGCAAGCCCTCCTTGCCTGCTAGTGGGTACTTTCAAGATCGGGACCGCATAGCATCCAGCTTTCGGAGTCAGCGCTGCCCCAGGCAGTATCATATGGTAGCTAGCTATCTATCAGCGCAATCTATATAGATGATTTATGAACATACCATGTAAAGCTAGAGTCATTGGCATCCACCAGCTCAGCGAATAGTGGCTTCATTGATTGGTATGCTTCGGCTTTTAAAGATTAGCCCTGACTGTGGCCTGCGGGGATTTGTCCAAACGTTTATGCTTGTCTAGGTTCTCGTACTAGGTTCAATAACATCTTTCTCTTCAGCAGAGGTCCAGTCCACTATGATCACAGACATGCGTTCGCCTGAGCCCATATCGCCCGCTAGAATCTGTCGTGATATCGGGAGCTGGGAGAAGATTCCCGTGATACTGTCAAAAGTTTCTTTGAACTAATGGAAGCGGATTGCTTTAGCTAAGATAATCCTAGAAGGGATCAAGACAGTTTACCTTACTATCTAGAGTTTGGCTTCGTCGGAATGTGGCAATCTCCAGAAGGCGGCCAGGCCCATCGACCTTTGGAAACATTAGAGGAAGAGACATTGTAAAGGCCGAGAGTAATTGAAGAGAGGAGTCGAAGTGGGGATTTCAGGTCATGAGGAAGTTAGAGATCAGCTCGTAGCAGCTCGTTTACTCTACATTCATGAATCGTTATATAGGGAGGATCAGCGTAGGGGCGCAGGGCGTATCATAATTCACGGAAACCCGATAATGTACCGGCATAGCTTCGCATGAAAACCCAGTATCGATACCGAGAACTGTACAGATGCTTGGAAAACGGCAATCGAGGACCCTTGTAGCTATTAGTTGGATATTACGGCGCCATAGTTGGTGGATAGACACGTAGTTCGCCCCACAGCCTTATCAAAACCAAACCCACTGGTCGAGACGCTGGAAGGAGAAAGCTCGGTCGACGGGATCACGGCGCAGTTCCGGACACGTTTAAAAGCGCATTTGCTCGCTAATCTAGAGAGCTGATTGGTTCTTAGGTGTTCTCTGGAGAAAGTTGATTAACAGCGAGGAGATAAACATTGGATGCGACTAGACGCAATCCTCGACCTAAACCTTACAAATCAAGATATAGGGGTTCTAGAATTGGGTCTGCTGGACCTTAGGCTGCCATCGGATCTGTCGCTGAGCCCTACCCTGTGAGAAAGAATAGCTGAATTTAGCTTACGCCGATTTTAGGCGATTGATGTGACAGGGGTGCCAAAGCGGGGTTTTTCGCTCCTTTGACGTCTATTGCTTCTTTCAGTGATATCCGAGTCGCCTATTCGCGTATACATGCCGAACCTTAAATCTCTACCGGGGGATATGCCGGGATAGGTTCTGGGGGTCTTGAGAGACTAGCTCGGTGGATGGGTACTTGATGTATTCAATTTTCTGATACATTAACTCCCATAACTGGTTCATCGCTGATAGCCACCATAGCGAGCCATGATATTTGTACTACCAGGGTAAGAGCATGTTACTTCAGTACTTTGACATCTATAACCGCTTCAATCCAGCTCAGTGGGCAAGCCGTGGTATTTGAGAGACATAGCCACCTCTTTTGTCAAGACTACAGTTTATTTCTTTAGCCCCTCTCTCCTTTTTAGGCCACGATAGGGATTGCACTACTGAAGTTGTTGTCTTGCAGTAGCGTGAAAGTGTCCGCAAATTTAGCTTATCCAGACTGTCACATGGTTAGATACATCGATTATGTAGTTCTAAATAAATACGGAATCCGGTATACGTAGCCAACGCCCAGCGGAAAAGTTTTTTCTGCTTAACAGAATCTTTCACTAATGTCCTATCTGCATCTTGTGCGAGTTCAACTGGAATGTTGCAGTTAGATGCAAAGGTAAATACAAAGTTTTTGCAATATTTAGGTTGAACTAGGATAGTATTCGATCGGGTATTTCTACCTCGCGTCTCCAGAGATACGGAGGAACACGCGACAAGCTATTTCCTCGTCCTTTTGGGACTAGCGGTTTTCCCCCATAAGGACGCCGATGGCCTAAAATCTCGTTGCTTAGGCGATAGAGCCCCCGTAACTCTGGGGCCTTATGGGGAGTAGTCCCAAAAAGGAAGGGGAAATCGCTTTTCGCGTAATCCCCCGTTCCGCCCCCGCCGCTAGGCAGTCAACCCCCTCAGGAGACCTGCGGGTGTTCACCATCCCGTCCCTATTGGCCTTCTTATCATATAAAACGCCGTTGTCTTGTTCCCACAATACGCCTTAGCTCTTAGGAGATCTGATAATTCGCCTAAGGAATCCTCCGGTTTTGGATTCAAGACCATTATGCCTGCCGCAACTCTACCCCTGGACTTCCAATCCATAGTAATTGTCAAGTTATCTGATGATGAAAGAATATCCGAACAACTCACACTAGAAAACATGGGCATCGCCATCTCTGCATTTCACCGAGACGGCGTTGTCGTTCTGGAAAATGCTGTGGATTTTGAACATGTCGATAAGCTAAACGCGATACTTTCCGTGGATGCACTAGAAATGGCTAAACTTCCTACAACACATTTCAACGATGTAAGTGCAGTATTCCACCTTATATCTACATAGGCTCTCGGTGTGCAGGACAAAGTAATTGCCTCTACTTACCTGCTCCAAGTTTGGACCTGGCCCACCAACTGGAAATATGTCACAAGGTCCACCGCTCGAGCCTTCTCTCATGTACTCCGACATCTGGGCAAACGGCCCTGCAGTCTCTGTAATGTCCGCTTTAATCGGCCCAAAACCACGCGTTAACTACGTCAACGGCAACACGGCCCTAGGTGGCTTCATAGGGGCGCGCCAACCCGTGCATGCTGACATCACCTGGAACCACGCCAAGTTCCCATTTGGCATTGTCACAAATTACTACCTGACAGACGTCTCAGCTGCAAACGGCAGCACGGAGCTATGGCTTGGTAGCCACCGCGGCACATCGTTTGCCGACCACTGGAACTACAAGCCGGACGACCCCGACTTCAAAGTAAAAAAAGGCTTCATGTTTGGCATTCGGGACGAGAAGTTCGAACCCCGTCGCGAACAGGCACCGCCAATCCAGCCAACTGTAAAGCGCGGGTCTGTAGTCATCCGCGACTTGCGCCTCTGGCATGCAGGCATCTCGAATCCCTCGCCGGATCCGCGGATCATGCTTGCGTTCGTGCATACGCCGTGGTACTATGAGTGTCCCGGGAAGGTGGCGCTTCCAGAGGGAGCGAGAGGCCTGGTTGAGGAATGGGCATCCCGAGAGAACAATCCTGTGGTATATAACGCTCACTTCGTCCCTGCGCAGTTGGATCACAAGGTTGTTCCGTTTACTCCGAACTTTAGTAGTCGGAATAAGGGGTTCCAGGCCATGCTACCAGACCTACCAAGAGGGTTTGTGTATGGAGAAGACGAAATAGAGGATTAAGAGATAAAGATGAATGCATAGTTTTCAGCAACCGTTTTTCGAGGTGTTGCTGGTGGCTTGTTATTCAAATGTTTTGATATAATATCTATTTTATTGCTTGAGATTAGCGATTGCCTCGTCATCCTATATTTCTTTCTACCCGCTTACTAAGAGGCTCATTAACGCCCTCCTCACATCTCCCAAACCTACTCCGGAGCCTCACGAAAGATTCAGCCTGATCTTTGCGACTGCTATAAATAGCAGAGATACAAACTCTTAACTTATATCGGAGGCTTAGAGTCACCTTGATATAGTATTACTCTAACGACGTAAAAACTATCATCTACGCTCGCTCTTTTCACTTTCAAAAGCTGCTTCAGTACGAAGCCGCCGGTTTATCTCCTCATCGGCAAATTCTATTCGAACCAACATATCAGGCCTAGCAGCGGAAGGCCACTCATCGCCTAAAGTATAATAGGGAGAAGAATTGATGTAGATACGAACTTGCTGTGATGAAATACTATCCTCAATTCGTTCCCCCCAGTAAGCCGAATCAGCAGACTGAAGTTAGAAGGTCCTAGAATTTTGGTCAATACGTCACCCGAATCTACGCGAGGCGAGGTGTATGAAGTACGTACATTGTAGCGCCCATGAACTCTTAGACACTTCGTCGTAGAAATCAAAAATGTAGGGAGCAGATATGAGCGTGTCCATCACCAAGTACGTGATGATCTAACTGAATTCGGCATGTTCGGTTAAAGTTCTACTACGGAGCGTCTAATTTATCTGACCCTCACCGGTCGAGAGAGGAAGAGGGAGAGAGCCTAGGCAAGGCTCCTCCCACTAACTGCCTATTTATCAAGGGTACATAGCTACGAAATTCATCTCTGCCCCACTTCCCACCTCCCACGCTTGCAATCCGGACCGCCGAGAGTGGGCATGGGACCGCCCCAGTCGTTACGACAAAGCCGCCATCACCCACAATTTCGCAAATAGGCCCAGCAACATGCTGAGCACTGCAAATCACGATCCTAATTTGAGTGTGTCACAGTACCACGGGTCTTGATAGCCTGCCAGTGCTCCCCACTTGCAAGCTACTACGGAAAGGCTAAAGTTGTTCAGCCCATCTAAACAGACTAGATGTAGATGAGCCCAGATTAGTCTTACTGGTACTAAAGAAACGGGACAGCTATAGGTGGATTCTTAACTCACTTACTCTCTATTCTCACAATTTGGCTTCCGTGATCTTGACCTCTGGTATGTTGTCGTGCGATCTTTGCACACTTGGTGATACAGCGGTGACCTCGCTTCGGCTAATTGGTCTATCGGAAGATCTTAATTTCTTTTCTGCAAGAGACTTCAGAGGTCGCAGCATTTTGACGAGTTCAGGCGCTTTGGGCCGCTTTTCGGGCTCAATCACCAATAGTTTGACAAGTACTTCAAGCAACTGATGCAAAACTTCGTTGTCCTTTGTTAAGCCTTTAAGTTCGCTTATCTTATCCTGCACTGCTTGCTTAAGATATATCCTTCCGCCTTTTTCTAGATAATAGAACCGGTCATCCTCGGTAGGCCGTTCTTGCGATACGGGACTCGATCTGTTCTGTTCGAACTGACTAATTTCAGGGAAACCTTGCACGGCCCAGACCAAAAGCTCCAGAAAGACACAGGCTATCGACCAGATATCGTACGGCCGGGAAGTTGAGCCCGAAAAGCCTTCTGGTGCTTCAAAGGTGGGGTTGCCTTTCGTGGGTGTTCGATGGCTTTCTTTCTTCCCCGCAGCATTAAGGAGAAGTGTTGCTACCTTTCCACAACCAAAATCAGATAAACGCAAGATGCCTTCAGGATAATCATCCTCAATGAAGAGTAGAATGTTATCATGTTTGATGTCATGGTGGTATGCGGTAGAATCGGCATCTACAGCGGCCGGGTTTGTATCGAGATGCTGTCCGAATCGTGACGCATTTCCAGGGCGGTGGATTTTTCCCAGCGCCTCCGCAAGACCCACCACCTGGGTTATGAGCCAAGAAATCTCCTTCGGGTCGTTATAAGGGAATTTCGGATTCTTTTCCATGTAATCCCACAAGTCACAATTTGCGAAGGGAAAGATCATATAGTAATTCCCTTCGTAGGTAAAACTAGTTAACATCTTTACAAGATGTTTATGATCAAGTCCAGCGATTCCCATGTGCACTTCCCGTTCTCTGAGGTATCCGGTGGCGCTATTAACTATAGCTCGATTATCAAATACCTTGATGGCAAAATCGTTCATGATCTAATACTAATTAACTTCCAATTTGTCCTGTACGGCAAAATCTACTTACTGGGTGAAGCGTGTGATGATCTGGATGTATAGTAACTGGATATACAGAGCCAAATCCTCCTTTGCCACACCGCTTAGACTCCGAGTATGATAGAGGAATAATCTCATCGTAAGTGAAGTTCCAACTCCTTCCTGGCCCAAAGCTTGGTGCAAGAAACAAGTGTTGACTAGATAAGAATGCGCTGTTGTATTTCTGTTTGTAGTCTTCAGGACGCTCTTTTTCGCTTAACGGGAGCTTTTCGTCAGTTATTGAACTTTTCCAAAACATCCAAAGGCATCTCATTGGGAGATTGCAGTAAATGCAAGCGAGAAATAACTTGCGAGCATTCTTGAATACATCCTCGGCAAATTCCTCCCTTTCCTTAACGGAAGTAACGACTTCATTGAGAGTTGTGTCGTCTTTTATGACCCTGAAGACAATTTGCCTCTGCGAAGCATTTTCTAAGGCTCTTCGCGGGAGAAACCGTCGCAATTTTATGCTCTGTTTTACTATTGCTTTGTCAATGAACTCCCAGACCTGTTCGGAGGCTGGTGGGGAGTCTTCGAGGATCAGTGTCAGTGTCCGGGAGTTGGTACCGTGCGACATGGTGGAAACTGATGCCGGAAGCTGCGGGGGACTCTGACTGGGTTAAAAGAATGACTTGGTCTGTATTCAGCATATGATAATAGCCATATATCGCTAAGTTTCTTTGCACTCAACTTTAGAAAGAATATGATGTGGCCTTTAAACACACTTACCTGGCCGTCACCTTTGATTCCCTTCCCAGGAACATTCCAGTATTGAGGCAGTGCGTGCATGCATAGCCTCCAAATCCGACTACCCCGACGGACGCCTGAAAACGCCCTTACAGCTGTCAGTAATTATCTGCCTGAAGTCCCACTTTTTGCTGAGACATGCAGAGCTGAAGATCCCTTTCCTCGAGCGTCATTTGTCGATGTTGGTTGAATGGATGAAACTTGTAGCAAAGCTAACCACTGCAAGCTGTCTGCATTAGTATAGCTAGTTGCCTCGCCTTCTGCCTTCTGTAAGCCTTACTGGTACCTGCCTTATTTAAGGCAAACAGAAGAACAGCCACACTCGGCTGCTTGATTCATCTCCCTGAAATACCGATACGAGATGTGCCTGACCGCCTTCCGATGATACCTTGTTCAAAAGGAAAAAGAAAGAAAAACCGCGATATATACCTGGTTGGCAAATGAAATACAATCCCGAACAACAAGGGTAGAGTACGATGGGTTCGGAATTCAAATACATTACAGCGCATATAGATCCTTCTAAATCTGCAAGCTTCATGACACTCCGACCTACTTAGAAGCAAAATTTGCTATCACTAAACCACGATAAATGCATGCAGTTAAGAGATATTTTCTATAATTAGAGTTTTGGTAGGATATAATAATATAAGAACTTTTATATACGAAGCTATTTCAATCACAGAGCTTCTGCCTAAGGGCAGAGCTCAAATACAGCGCGGTTTACATTAAAGATGCTCTAAAAGGTCCCTGTTTACGTGATAAAGTTCTGGTGTTGAGATATCCCTTGACCCGCCAGCGTCCATCTGGTAGATGGTCCGTGCGGAACACCAGAATCAAAACTACGGGTATAGCCTACGTAGATTTGATCAATACATTACCATCAACCATGCCTTTTAATCGTACTTCCAATGGTGCAGATCTTGTTTAGCTGACTTAATATAACGTTCAGCCGAATCGGGTTGCTAAAAACCCACCACTAGAGCCGTGGCTGCTGCCTGATTTTGCGCCTCTTCAGAGGCCTCTGCGAGGGCCAAGGACGTATTTTGGGTGTAAAATATGTCAGATTCCGTTCTGTAGAAAGGACGGGTATTGGCTACCTTATATCGAGCGATTCAACTCCAAGGAATAAGCTATATAGATTGTTTTATATGGTGTCCACGGCTCGGCTAAGCGCCCGCTGACCTTATCTCATGAATCAGACGCTCCGCAAAAGATTTGTTCCGTGACACGGGATAGCGCATAGACCCTCCTGCTAACTTCTGGACCAATTAGAACAGCGCACTAATTCCAGCCCCCTGCGCACCCCTGTTACCTGACAATATCCTCTGCGGAGCGTCTAAGGGCTTATGGGCGTCGCTTTGGTAAGATTTAAATATTTTAAAAATCAAATTTTGTGTATTTCTACGAGCGACGTCCTTACTATAAGAGTTATTATATTTTATTGATGCAATAGATTCTTTAGGTAATTATATCTATATATTTATAAATTATAACCCCCTACTAAGAATACTAGGGGGCGAGATACATCGTCGCGGAACGTAAGTTAATTTTTAATTTAAATGTTTTGTAGATTTTAACTAAAACCAACCAACTACCTATATCTAACTTCTTATAAAATAGAGCTATAATATCGCTATAACGTAGAGGCGATAGAGAGGATAAAGAGCTTTTAACTCGTAGTATTTTAGAGATAATTAGACCTAGAGAAGTATATAAGTTTTGGTAGTAAGGCAAAATTGTAATAAAACTAGACTAAAACCGACCAACTACCTATATCTAACTTCTTATAGAATAAAGCTACGATATTGCCATAATATAGAGGCGATAGAGAAGAAAAAGAGCTTTTAGCTCGTATTATTTTAGAGATAATTAGACGTAGAGAAGTATGTAAGGCATAGCAGTGAGGCAAGATTGTGATGAGAAAATGCGACCGATAAAATGTGACCAACAAAATGCGACTAACGCAACCAACTATAATATAGTTACGATGTCGTTATTTAATGCAATAGATAGAGAAATTAAAGAGCTCCTACCTTATAGTATTTTTATAATAACTAGACATTATAAAAGGGTTAAGATACGCGTTATGGTAGAAGAGTTATCGCCTAATAAAAAACATTAAGTTCTTATATAAAGGGCGCCCATAAGCTCTCAGACCCTTGGGGAGAAATTCCTCTTAGTGTGATCTGATTGGTCCAGGAGTCCACAGGACTAGAGTAGGGTCCACAAGCGTAGCGCTAGTCCTTCCACATCGTAGCGCAATTTCTCCCCGGGGGTCTGATTTATGAGATAACGCTGACCCGCTGAGTCGCAGAGCCGCACGTGACACTAACAACCCCCGTTGACATTCGCGGCCAAGCCTGCAGCCAAGCCGTGGGCATATTCGAATATCTTACCCCCCCCGCTAAGTAAGTCGCTAATGCGCGCGTACCATTGGCCTATTAGGTTAGCCGTGCGCCTATGTATTTACCCTATACGGTAAGGTTACTTATCTGCTCGCTAAACGGCCAGTAGGTAGATATACTTTCTCTACCTCTTCTCCCTAATCTATATCTACGTATATATATATATAAATAGAACCGTCCCCTAGGTAGATACTGTATAAAGTAGTATACTTATAGCTAACGCGTATCTTCCTAGGCTTTTTATAAGTAAAAGTAGTACTATCCCATGCGCTGGTGACGTCCCTTTTTAGCGTGTGGCCCGTGCGCGAACATCAATAGTAAGTATTCCCCCGCTTAGCCGCACGGCCCGCCCAGTCGCACAGGCCAAATCTAGCATCACCACTTCAGTAAAATTGAGGCTATTCGCGACATACAAGTCTATTATTTATATAATTCTAGTAAGTAAGGCTTTAAAGAGCTGCGAATCCAGCCAATTAAAGCTCATAGTTCTTAAACCTCTATAGCAGATTTATTTTCCTTATTTGCGTACCCTAAGGGGGGTGGTATAACAGTAGCCTCTTTTACCTTTACTACCTTAATTAATTAAATTTCTCTATTAAACACCTTATTACTCTTTTTCCTAAGTATCCTTTTAACTGCTTTAGCCTTTTAATAAAGCCTTTAAACTGCATTATAATACTTTTTTATTTATTATTATTTGGCTTTTTTTACCACTTTTTTTATAGCCCTATATATTTAATCAATAAACTAAATAATTCTTTTTTCTGCAACTATATAGAGCCAAATTTTTTACTAATTACTTATTAAATCTTCCTCTTTTTAATGATCTATTATTTATCTATTTAAGCCTATTTATACTTAATTTATAAGTCTTTTTGTCTGAATAAGGTTTTACGATACAGTGGATACGGTTGCTTGTAACCAATTGGGTTAATCACGTGACCTAAGCGAGCTCAGGAGGTCCATCAAATT
>Ga0307515_10023213_pt1 | contig 10885 bp, 4 predicted proteins | sample 17_EM_MG_FD_194513 | JGI IMG/M metagenome (GOLD analysis project Ga0307515, IMG submission 194513) | Populus trichocarpa ectomycorrhiza microbial communities from riparian zone in the Pacific Northwest, United States - 17_EM | ecosystem: Host-associated > Plants > Roots > Unclassified | place...
TATATAGTCCTTCCTTTAACCTAAAAGCTGCCTTTTATTCGTTGCCTTCCTTAATCCTAATTTAATAGTACGCCTATCTTAGATCTATCTTTATAAAGATTTACGCATTACCTATCCTATCTTAGATTTCGCTAATTAAGGGTAAAGAATACCTATCCTTTCTAGTGATGCTGTTTAACTGTCTATAGTTAATATACAGCCGTAGTTTACTATTTTTCTTTAGTATAAACAGTACTAGATAACCCGCTAATAACTATAATAGTCTAATATATCCTTTTTATAGGTTTTCCTAAATAAACTCTTTTAATACTCTATCTTCTTTTTTAGTAAGCTTATAGATTAGAAAGAACTTTAAACTTATTTCTGGTTCTAATTCTATCTTATAGTCCTATGCTATATACTTTAATAGCTTTTTACTTTTTAGTGACCATAGTTTCTTACCATACTTATAGTATCTCTTAGGTATATAACTTAAGCCTTACTTAGTCTCTTTATATATTACTCTAACTTAGTATTATACCAACTTAGCTTATTATCGCATCTTATAGCGTTAAGTATTCTTAATATTAACTTAACCTATAACCTAATTAATCTTTAGATTATATTCCTATATCTAAGGCATTCCTAGTACTGCCTTATTATTTCCTAATAGTAATATATTAAAAGACATCTTAATCTGTCTCCCTTTAATGGTTAGCTAAATAGGTCCGGTTTTAAGGTTAATAATCCCTCCTCTATAGGTTATTAAATCTCCCAAAATTATCGCTAATAGGTAAGGATATTCCTTTTTTCTATGCGGTAAACCTATCCTCTTAACTACTGTAAGTAAGATATAGTTCCTTATTACTCCACTATCTATTAATACTTTAAACTATTAATCTTACTATTTAACTTGTAAATTTAGGTATTATCCTTAAATTCCTTTAAGGGTCTAAGACTCTACTACTGGCTCCCTTTGGTCCTATAGGCCTCTACTTTTTCTAACTATTAGCTGCTTAATCCTATTTATACTTAGTCCAACTTTAGCTAATACTTAGTTTGCTTTTTATCTTTAATATACCATAAATATATATTTACTAGACATTCCTACCACTATTTTCCGTCTAGGTATTCTTTTATAAGGAATCTTTCTAGCTAAAGTATTAAATCCCCTAACTCCTAAACTTCTACTAGATGCTAGCTATATATATACTTAGTATTCCAGTATTTCTATTCCTTAGTTATCTAATATATTCTTATAGGATATTTTTAATACTTATCTTTAGGTGCTTTATATATATTATAAATATTATCTACGCACGTAATTCACGTTAATATATAATATACTAGGTGCTTTAGGTTAACTCTTAGCTTATTTTTATCCTTAAGTTTAAACCTTTCTTATATTAATCTAAACGTTATAACTTTATTTATAGGTACTAAGATATATTTCTTACTTCTCTAGTCCTTTAAACACTCCTTTAGATCTCTTAATATTATAATTAAGGCTCCCTTAATATAACTTATTGCTTTTTCCGTAATTAGGTAGTCTTAGATAACTTTTTTATCCAACTATATATAGAAATCTTCCCACTTATTATTATGCCTTTGCCTATACCACTTTTAATACAGCTGTTAAAGTATATACGGCTTGTCCGTAAGGAAGTATCTTCTTATTACTACGTTGTAACAGCCCTTTATATGTTGTTCCTTAAACCTAGTTAGAATCCCTAAATCCTCTTCTTATTCTAGTTTAATAAGCCACTTAGCTCTTAGTATGCCTGCTTTTAGCCTATTAGTAATTCTTTGTACTAGTGCTTTATCCCTTATACGTCCTAATATACTAAATCTTTTATTTAGTTTCTGTTCTTACCATACAGTAATTCTTGCTCTAAATTCTACTATAGTTTCTTTCTTTTTACGTCTTATAAGTAGATCCTTAAAGTCTTCTTACTTTTTAATCTCAGTATTAGCCTTCTAATCTTTAGTCCAAACACTGTGTTTTATTAATAAGTTCTCTAGGTCTATATACTTATCTCCTAGTTTAGTTGCTATTTATACTATAGATTCTCTAATCTATTTAATAGTCCTTATTTATTACTTAAAATCTTGGTTTTATAGGATTCTTAATCCTAAGCTTATTAGTATTCTTATCTCATTTTAAGAGTCTTAAATCTTACTTATCTTGTCTTAAGAGTCTTATGCCTATGGGAAACTCTATCCCAAGCTTATTTGTATATCTTTAAACTAAGCTACTGCCCTACTCTATTAGTTGCTGTCTATTATAGGTCCTTAGGTCTACCTTATCTTACTTTAAGAATTTTGGTTATCTTTTATCTTATTTTAAGAATCTTAAGCCTTTAGCTTCTTGCCTTTATTAAGTGCTAAAGTAGTTCGCTATCCTACTTCTCTTATATCTCGCGAAGCAATAGATATTATATCTAGCGGGGTCTTAATCCCTACTAATATTCCCTATTCTATATTGGAATTATCCTCTACCTCTATTATAACATCTTTAAGGTCTATATACTCCTAGTAAGCCGCCTTTATTACCTTATTATTATAAAATGTTTCGCCTATGTTAAAGTTATTGTCTTTAATATCCAATCTATGAACTAGTTTATTGGTTCCTCTATACTCTATAGATTTTAGCTCCTATAGCTAATAGCTTACGCTATACTTAGCGTCTTTATAAATTTAGCATATATTATTATAATAAAACGCAAAACTTTTAATTAAACACTCCTTTATTCCTTGCAGTATACTATTATCCCTTTATATATATATATCTTCTACTGCTAATCTAGTTCCCTTTATTATATAGTAACTTTGACTATCTTTATAATCCCTTATAAAATAACCTTATTTCCCGTAATTTATATAAGCTCTATCTTTAAACCATTAACTTTGCTATAGAGTCCGCCTAAATATCTTCTGCTACTAAGATCCTTGGTTTAGCCTTTACTCCTTAGTCCTGTAATTACTAGATCCTTAACCTCTAAGTTTCTATAGTTTCTTACTCTATCTCTTATAGGTTTCTTTAGTACTACTTAGGTCTATTAGCTCTACGCCATACTATAGTTTTTAACTTAGCTTTAGTTATTGCGTACTTTACGTCTTATACAACTATAGAACTCTATCCTAACCTCTCTTAGTCTATTCCCTTTAGTAGATCTAATTATTAATCTTAATCACTTAATTTATTAAATCCCTTAGGGTGTCCGTATCTTCCATTAGGATAATTATATCCTGGACTTTAGCCTTAAGTCCTTGTTTATACTATGCTATAAGCGCCCTATTATTCTACTCTACTTATATTACTAGCGTTTAGAACTACGTCGTATACTTAATTACTAATATTTATTATATAATGTCTTAAAGTTTTCTTTCTACTATAGTTACTGCCTTTAGGTCTCTAAATATTTATATAAGTCGTTCTATAAACCCTTCCTAACTTAAGAATATAAACCATACCTCTTAGTTGGTGGTCATTATTCCATTTACCTATATCTCCGTAAGGTAAGGCTTAAACTATTTAAGTGCTCTTCCTAACAGAAATAGTCCTACATAGGCTATTTAATCCATAGGTATTAGTAGCTTTACCCCTTCTTACGTAACCTTAAAGTGCATTTACGTAAGGAATCCCTTAAGCTTTATTCTTTCTCCTAAGAATCTCTTAATTAATAGTAGTTTAACCTTTGCTGCTCCTATCCTATTAACCCTTTCTTTTAACGCTGCATTATTTGCTATTAACTAGTCAATTACCTCTTATAACTGTCTAACCGTTATAGGTTACTATAAATTAGTATCTGCCATACTAGTATCACCTGACCTTAAAGTAGTTGCTGCCGTTAACAGCGTTATAGTGGCTACTTTTAGTGGCATGTTATTTAACTTCCTGTACTTATAACTATAACTAGGTAGTAATTATATAACGGAACCTTATAGCAGGAACTACGATGGGCTTATTATTAGGTTAGGTGTATAGGTAAGCAAGTTAAAGTTAATAACGTAATAATAACTGGTGGAGTGGTTGCCTAATAGATTAACTCTAATTGTATTCTAAGAATCACTATAAGAAAGAAACTATCTAGGTAGGGACTATAGTCCTTTAAATACACAACCGTACTTCTAAGAAATCCTTCTTATATATAATATACGTGTTATATATAAGGTACGTAAGTTCCTCTCGTTCCTCTTATTTAATACGTAGCACATTATGTAACCTCGGTTACCATTCCTCGTTATATAATTCTACTGGTTCCATCCTAGACCGTGCCTAAATTAACCAACTAGCTTCTTCCGACTCTTCTCCTAGTAGTTATAATATCGTACTTAAAGCGTCCGTAACACTTATAAGCCGTCCATTTACTACTATTATATTAATTATTAGCTAGTAATTTTCTAAAAGGGTTCTAATTAGGTCTCTAATTAAATATATATTAGTATATTTCTCTAGTATTTCTAGCTTAACAAAATATCTTTAAGTTACCTTTAGCGCTTAATCTTTTAATTAGCTTAATTAGGGCTAAAAAGGTTCTAACTACTTTTTAGTAGCATTACGGCCGTTATAGAGGGTATTTACGTTTTCCTTAACATTATTAGTAACCGCAGATATATAAAAGTCTTTAAGCTCCTAGTATATTTAGGTATTAGGGCTTATATAGCCGTCTTACCTAAAGGTTATATAGTTGTAATCTCTCGCTATTAGAGGCACCTTTATACCTTATTATAACGGCTTTTTATGGGGTATCTATAAGGGTTTTATTTAGGTTATTACGAGATTTAAAGGGAGGAATAGTAGGTATTTAAATTAATAATTTAATTACTAAGCTAGCTGCCCTTTTAAAAGGAGTATAAAGTCTATAAAGTCTTACTATACGTATCCACGTCGCCGTGGGTAGAAATATTATTAGGAAATCTATAAGCTTTACAGTACGAAGAATTAAATAAACGACTTAATTGTAAATGTAGCTCTAAAGGGTCTATATATATACATAAGGAAAGCATAGATAATAAGATAAGAATAGGGCAATTAACCAAGTCATCGACCGAGTTAGTAATTAAGTCAGTGGTCGAGTTAGTGAACGAGTCAAGGTGAGCGAGTCGTTAAGTAAGTCAAGGGTAGGCTTAGAAGAGCACCAGTAGTTAGTTATACACTTCCCCCCAGATTTTACGGTGTAGTTAAAGCTATAGAAAACAAAAATAAAGGCGGAAGCTATACTAAAATAGGAAATTTAGATACAATTTAAGAGTAGTAAATAGATAGGGTAACTATAACGGATATTGTAAATATCGCGAATGGGATTAATTAATCTAATGTCGAATATCCACCAAATTTAATTGCTTTATCCAAGCTTCGTGCTTTTAACGAGGTAGGATCTTGGTAAGGCCGTTGGCAGGTATCTTATCTATAGGGACCCATTAAACGTCGATCTTTTTGTCTTAGACTTCCTGTCTTAGCTAGTGCTAATAAACGTTAATATGTCGAAGCTTAGTGTTAAGCTTTAGTGTATCCTGTCTTAGGAGTTATACGGTCCGTATATTGTCGTAGAGTATGGTAAATTCGCGTTCTAAGTTAAATCCAATTACCTTAAAGAATCGTTGCCACCAGATAATCTTAACAGTAGTAGTAGATAGGGAGAGAAGTTCTACTTTAGTAGTTAAATAAGTTACCAATTGCTATAGGGTCGCCTTTTAATTAATTAGTCCTCTGAATAGTATAAATAGGTATCCTTAAGAGCTCCGTCTAGTCTCTTTATAGTCCGTAAAAGCTACGTTAAATACTCTATAAAAGGTTACGTCTTTTTCCTTAGGGTTTCTATAGTAGACATATGCTCTAAATACCTCGCTAGAGTATTTAATAGCTGTAGATTTTGTTCTAAGGCAGTAGGTAATAGCTTAGTCTGCTACATCGAGGTGCTTTTAATTTGGATTAGTAAGAAATTCGGCCAGCTTAGAATGCGTCTTAACAGTATTAGGTCTTATAAATATAGTAAGGTATATAAGAGAACTAACTCGCTGCTAGTAGGCTAGTGTCTTTTAAGGGTTCGTCTGCTGGTTGGACGGAGTCAGTTCTTTAGCAGGAAGTGGTGACTTAGGAAATCTACCTAGTTAAATATTAAATCGATTAGCTATCTTTTCGATATAGGAGTCTTGGCAGAGCCAGAGCTTTTAACTTAGTCAATTTCGTTTAATTCGAATTCCTAGGAACTACTATAGGTCTCCTAATACACGGATCTCGTATCGGTGTAGTAATTTAGCTTTAAATTCTTCAAGTCTTTAAAGGTCCTTTTTGGCAAATAGAACGGCAATATTGTCCACGTAGAAGAAGATAATAAGTTGTCTGTTAGTAAATAGGCAGTTAATACCTAGTACTAGTTTTAATCCAAATTTGGCTAGGGTACTAATAAGCTCTTTATACTAAAGTAGTGGTGAGATTTTTAATCCGTATAGCGCTATAAGTAGCTCTAGAATATACCCTTTTTAATTAAATCTTTCTGGGTAGTAGTAGTACACTAGTTTACTAAGCTTGGCGTTTATAAATGCGTTTACGGCGTTATACTATCGAATTTCCAAATTAAATGCGGCTGCTATAGCTATAAGGGCACGGAATATTCGAGAGCTAAGGTTGCTATATAGGTCTTTTCTTTAGTAATCTATAGGTCTCCGCGGATACATAGTTAAGCTTTTAGCTTTTAAAGATAACCGTTACTGTCGAGCTTATATTTAAAGACCTATTTTAGTAGTAGGATCTGCTCGTTACTTACCTCTTCCTTTAGTACGATTTTAAATGTCCCTCGGCGTTTTAGGTTATTATATTCTTTTTCTATAGCCTTTTAGAAGCCGGTAGTTAATAGATACTTTCTTAGATCCTTAAGATTCTTTAGTTTAGGAGGAAGATTGTTATAATATAAAGATGAGGATAAGGATCTAATTCGGCTGATGTCCTTTACTAGTTCTATAGCGAATCTAGTGTAGTAACTAAATAGGGTAGATAGATTGGCTAGTGCTGTCGCATACGCTTAACGTCAAATTCTTTTTAATCCTTCTGGTAGGATAAGGTCGGCAGAAGGTTTAGCTAAGACTTCGTTAGCTTATAGAGCTATATTAGATAGTTTTAGCGAACTTGGCTAGGAAGAGGTTGTTTTAATTATATCTAGGATATCGTCTTAAAGTCCTCTAGGCGTTATATTTGTTTTTGGTAGATCTGGAGATACCGTTCTACTAGGAGTTGGTAACTGCTTAGTATCCTTTATAAGAGGCTCTGCCAAATCGTTTAATTTAGGTATAGTCGTTTAATCTGCATCTAAGGTAGATCTTTAAGGGTCCAGATTAACTATATATAGGATTGATTCGTCCTTAGATTTATCCTTATGGAGAGGTTTTAGTAAACTAATCGTCTAGATAGTGTCCTTTAATACTTCCCTTAGCAGGTAGTTAATGTTTTAACCCTTAGGGTTATAGAATAAGGTCTTGTTAAATATAACGTCTTTAGTTTAAATGACCTTGCAGAGGCTTAGAATCTAGATATAGTAAATATTAGTTAAATCGTAGCCGACTAGGTGTCTAATTAATGCACGAGGAGCTAGCTTGTCTCCCCTTTTAATTTATTTATCTAGTGAATAGGTCTTACTACCGTATACGTGTATATGGGTAAGTAATGGCGGGTTGCCGTAGGCGATCTTGTACGGAGTTTTCCACCCTAGTTACTTATTTGGGGTTCGATTAAGTGCGTAGCTAGCAGTAAGGAAAGCTTCTGGTCCTAGGGATGGGGGTAAGAATGCTTCTAGCTGTATAGCCCTTAATTGTTCTATAAGGGTTCGTCCAGATTATTCTACTCCACTATTTTATTCTTCTGTATACAGGGCTCGGTATTTAAAAGCAATGCCTTTGTCTACGCACTATGTCTATAGGGTGTCTCCTATCTATTTAAAAGCTTGTTTATTATTACTTCAGAAGAAGACGACGTCTTAATAGAATTATATTTTGATTAGCTAGTAAGTCTTGTAAATAATAGGTAGGATAGTAGCTTTGTCCTTATTCTTAGAGGTATATATAAAATTGAATTTAGAATACGTGCAATAGAAGTGCATTATGTATCTATTGCCGTTATACCCTGGTTCTCTAAGGGTAATGATATTAAATGCTACCCGCTTAAATGGTCGAGTGGCTGGAAATTCATGTTCTTGTCTTTAAGAGATCTGTTGTATATGCTTTACTAATAAGCAAACTTCACATTCGATTTTGAGCGGTGCTCGTTTATCGTTTAGCTCTGCGAGCTCTGCGCCATTAACGTGCTTAGGAAGCTGCTTAATAGCATTAGGTCCTACATGGCTAAGTATTTTATACCATTTTATAGCTATAGCTCTAATTAGTTTACGGGCCATTCTGCTTAATTAAAATCTTCTTATTAAAAAGGCCGATTGAGTTATCGAATCTAGGGTATTCGTAGGCTCTCTATGCATTAGCGCCCATTAGCCCCCTAGTTATTTCGTATAGTATACTATTTCGCCAGTTACTAGATGGTATAGTAAGTTTCGTCCTAAGTTAAAATGGATATTATTATCAGTAGCTCTTAATAGTGCTATAATATTTATAAATATGGTAGGTACCAATGCTATATAGGATAGCTTCATTTTTAAGCTCCTAGTAGGTGTATTAATAGTAATTATTACTATTCTGTAAGCTTATATCTTTTTAAAAATTTCTGCTAGTAATTAGGTAGTCGTCTTTTATAGCTAGGTAGGAGAAGGTAAAGTCTTCTTAGTTATTGCAGACGTGGGTATCTATACTAGGGTTAAGTATCTAGGTATTCTAGAGCTTAAATAGAAATTGGCCAGTACTAAACGCGGTAGCATAGTTAGTAGGTGTCTTAGATAGTGGGGTTTTAGAATTAAAATCTATTATAGATTCTATATTCTTTACTTCTTTTTTTTCTCTTTAAATGTTATTAACTAGGCGTCTAACCTAGGGTATAAAAGATATTATTTCTTCTATTTTCTTAAGGACGTCTGGCCTTAGTTTCTACCCTTAAGGGCACTTTTGCTCAGCGATGTAGTAGTAGTTGCTGTATTGATGTTTGCGACCGCATATACATTTCTTATGCCATTATGTATCGGACTTAGTATTGGGGTTAAAATCTAAATTGGAATTGGAATTGCCTTATAGGGTTGCAAATACAGAGCTGTTAGCAGTAGTAGATAATGATGCTACCTGCTATATACGGTAGTGCTCCTTAAATTCCTTAATAAGATCGATAATAGATGGTGCAGCTTCGTCCTTATATTCCTTACGAATAAGGTTTACTTTTAGGGCTCCTACAAAGCTAGAAGAGATGGGTTTAATCACTTAAATAAAGTTATAGTGTGCTCTAAACCCCTATATATCTAGTAGCTCTAATTACTCTACTAGCTTATAGACGTTCCTCTAGCTATTTAACTATTTCTTAATGCTCTGTTTTTTGTTATAGGCTTTAAGAAACGTGTATTAAATTAGGACGTCATGCTTTTAACCTAAGCTGGTAGGAGCTAGAGCTTTCTTAAGTGCTTATAGCCGTTTATAAGTGGAAGGTAGGCTACTAATGTTAATTAAACGATGTAGTTGCTAATGTCGTTTATAGCCTATCTTTGTTTCTAGTATACTTATAGATCGTCCTTATATTTGGCGTAGAGCTAATTATAGGCGATAAGCTAGCTTAGGTCTAGCTTCGCTATTAATGTAGCTGTTAGTAGTACGTTCCTTAATGTGGGCCGACTTGGTAGTTCTAGCGTTAGGAGATCCTTTTTCTTCTTTAATGGGTCGATATATTGCCATACCTCGTTGGTTTTGGCTATATCTTAGATAATGAAGAACCACTATATCTAATTAGAAGGCTAGTTAAGGATAAGGTTGATTTTAGACGAAGATTTATTTATATTGGTCGTCATTTTTAGGATTTTAATAGGTCAGGTAGGGTCCAGGTTAGCGTCTTAGCGAAACCTTATTTTGACGTTTTTAATTCGTTAGTTCGTTCGTCGGTCGGGTACGTTCATTAGTCGGGTTTAATCGTCCGTTTGTTTAATAGGTAAAGAAGCTTAAAACACTGCAAAGGTAGTAGAAGTAGTGACTTCTTAAATGAGGTAGTAGATTGATTGTTTAGTAAGCGCTAAATATACAGATTAGATGCAGTATGGTAGGCAGGCCGGGCTTATAACTATAAGCTTTACAGTGCAAAGAATTGAATAAACGACTTGATTGTAAATGTAGCTCTAAAGGGTCTATATATATACATAAGGAAAGCATAGATAATGAGATAAAAAAAGGGTAATTGACCGAGTCATCGACCGAGTCAGTGGTTAAGTCGGTGGTCGAGTCGGTGAACGAGTCAAGGTAAGCGAGTCGTTGAGTAAGTCAAGGGTAGGCTCAGAAGAGCACCAGTAGTCGGTTACAAAATTGTTCCTTATAATAGCTAAGTGCAGAGGTAATAGTAGGGAGCCGTTATAGCGTATATAGCGCGTTAGTATTAAGCCTGCGACGCGTATAAAGTATAATATAAAGTGTCGCCCTTAATAATACTAGAAATCCCACTACTCTTACTTAAAATTCCTCTTTCTTTAAGGGGGCTATTAAGAGAAATTGTAATATAAAAACTACCTAATATATAACTACCTAACTTATAGCTAGGGCTAAAACTAGAATTATTAAGCTAGTAGATATAAACGTGTCCTAGGTATATAATAGTACTTATAAGCTTTATAGTGTAGGTATTAAATAAGCAACTTAATTATAAATATAGCTCTAAAGTCTCTATATATACACGAAGTAGGGGGCAAGAAGATAACGATAATAATCCATAATAGTCACTATAGACAGCGTCACTTAGTTGGTAATGGGTAATAGAAATAGGTAATGGAAATAAGTAGTA
>Ga0307515_10023214_pt1 | contig 10885 bp, 2 predicted proteins | sample 17_EM_MG_FD_194513 | JGI IMG/M metagenome (GOLD analysis project Ga0307515, IMG submission 194513) | Populus trichocarpa ectomycorrhiza microbial communities from riparian zone in the Pacific Northwest, United States - 17_EM | ecosystem: Host-associated > Plants > Roots > Unclassified | place...
CCTATTTTCCGCAATTTATATAAGCTCCCTCTTTAAACCATCTTTCTTATTATAGAGTCCGCCTAAATATCTTCTGCTACTAAGATCCCTAATTTGGCCTTTGCTCCTTAGACCTTTAATTACTTAATCCTTGTCCTCTTAGTTTCTATAGTATCTTACTCTATTTCTTATAGGCCTCTTTAGTACTACTTAGGTCTATTAGCTCTGCGCTATACTATAGTTTCTAACTTAGCTTTAGTTAATACGTACTTTACGCCTTATATAACTATAGAACTCTATTCTAACCTCTCTTAGTCTATTCCCTTTAGTAGATCCTATTATTAATTTTTATTACTTAATCTATTAATTCCCTTAGGGTGTCCGTATCTTCTATTAGAATAATTACGTCCTAAACTTTAGCCTTAAGTCCCTATTTATACTATGCCATAAGCGCCCTATTATTCCACTTAACTTATATTGCTAGTGTTTAGAACTACGTTATATATTTAATAGCTAAGGTTCATTACATAATATTTTAAAGCTTTTTTTCCGCCGTAGTTATTGCCTTTAGGTCTCTAAATATCTATATAAGTTACTCTATAAATCCATTCTAGCTTAAGAACATAAACCATACTTCTTAGTTTATCGTTGTTATTCTATTTACTTATATCTCTATAAGGTAAAACTTAAACTATTTAAGTGCTCTTCCTAATAAAAACAATCCTATATACGCTATTTAATCTATAAGTATTGCTAGCTTTACTCCCTCTTACGCAACCTTAAAATGCATTTATATAAGGAATTATTTAAGCTTTAATCTCTTTCCTAAGAATCTTTTAATTAATAGTAACTTAACCTTTGCTACTCCTATCCTATTAACCCTTTGTTTAAGTGCTGTATTATTTTCTGTTAACTAGTTAACTATTTTTTGTAGTTGTTTAACCGTTATAGGTTGTTATAAGTTAGTATCTGCTATACTAGTATTACCTCCTAACCTTAAAGTAGTTGCCGCTGTTAATGGCGTTATAGTAGCTGCTTTTGGTGGCATATTATTTAACTTTTAATACCGTAACTAGGTAGTAATTATGTAACGGAACCTTGTAGTAAGTACTATGGTGGGTTCGTTATTAGGCTAGGTGTATAGGTAATACGTAAAGTTAACAACATAATAATAACTGGTGGAGTAGTTGCCTAATAGATTAACTCTAATTATATTCTAAGAATTACTATAAGGAAAGAACTATCTAGGTAGGGACTAAGGTCCTTTAAATACACAACCGTACTCCTATAAAATCCTTCTTATACGTAATATACGTAAGGTACATAAGGTACGTACGTTCCGTTTATTCTCCACGTTCCTTACATAGCATATTATGTAACTTATACTACCAATCCTCGTCATATAGTTCTACCGGTTCCATCCTAGACCGTACTTATATTAACTAACTAGCTTCTTTTAACTCTTCTCTAAGTAGTCGTAACATTGTACTTAAAGCGTTTATAATAGTGGTCGGATATAGAAGTCTTAATTTAGCTTTATAAGAGACTGGATATACGCCTAGGAGATATCTTGTAGGTATAACTATATACCGTTACCTTATAATATCGCTGCGATGTATAGAATAAGGCGTTAGCTAACTCGTTAGATAGTAGGTAACTAGGTTAGTATAATGCCCTTTTTAAGATCGTTATACGCTTAGATAACAAGTCTTAATTTCTTAAAGGCTTTATTAGTACTAGGGTTCTTAATCTTATCTATAAATTATAAGTTAAAGATTCTAACTCCTACGGGTACATCCTAAGGGTTAGTTATCTTAAATACGCCCTTTTTAATTAGTCCTATAATTTCCTTTTAACGGGACGTTTTAAACTGCTTATAGTTGCTATCCTCTTATAAGAATACAGTAATATCGGTAGTATTAACGTGAGGGGGATACTTGCGGGGTCTTCCTCTTCCTTAGTAAGGTAGTTGTGCTTCTTTAGTTTTAGTAGGGGGCGGTTTCTATATAGAGACGGTTTCTATAGACGGTTCGTATATATAGGCAGTTTTTAAGATAGTTTTATTAACTTAAATATCTTTAACTTAAATGTCTTTAACTTAAATGTCTTTAACTTAAATATGTTTAGGGTCTATTAAGTATAGTTTAATAACAATACTATAAAACTTTATAGGGCCGCTAGGTAGGTTAATAGTACACGTTTCTCCTTTAATATTTAGTAGGTTATATAGTCCTACCTAGTATCTAGGTTATTCTGTATTGCCTTCCCTCTAGACCAGTACTAAAGAGTTAAGGGGTAGATTATGGATTGCGGTAGTACTGGGGCCATTATGTATATTAAGTGCATTTGCGACCTAGCGCTCCGCTTATATTTTCTTTACTTCCTCTATAGCTTTCTTAAATATAGTTGCACGCTATATTACTATAGGTAAGGATGCGTCGGACTCTATCATTTAGGGGTACGCTCTAAATACTAACAGCGTAGGTATTAGACCGTCTGGTCCTACGGAGTTGTTAATTGCTTTAAAGGCTATTTGCAGTACTATATCCTTATTAATTCCTAGTATCTCGGAAGTAATAATATGGTATATACGTCGCAAGGGGCCGTAGTAACGCTCTACCATGCTAATTAAGTTGTAAGCTTCGACCGGTATGCTCTTTGTAGTAGTGCCCATGTTAACCGCGTATTGCTTAAACTCTCTACTAATAAAGTTCTTTTCTACGTCGTGCGTAATTACATCTGGGGGGCCTAGGTATGTGTTAATCTAGCACACTTATAACATATCCCATGTATACTTAGCGCTAATATTCTATAGCTATCTACCTATTTGGAATTAGGTGCCTTTATTAACAATATAAAGTAGGGGCTTACTATTAATATACATAATATTAACGATAATATAGTAGTTAAAATTAATGTCGTCTTTTAAGGTAAATCTAAATCTACCTAATAACTTTCCGTACTTTTAATAGTATAAGCAGTAGCGGGTAATATGTTTGAGGGTCTTGCGATTAGCATCGTTTTTATAGCCAGCGCGGTCCAGTATTCTCTTAAGTCGCTCTACTAACGGATGTCTAAAGCGTCAGTGTAGGCGTCGTAATTCTACATCAGTTAAATAGCATGGGTTTTGGTTAAGAGACTCTATAATAAATATATGTAATAAAGTATTTTATAGTAGAAACGGGTGTCCAAATCGGCGTATAACTGGTACGGTCTTTAAGGGGGTTATTAGGACATTCTTTAGGTTGTTAAAGTACACTTATAAGTTATCTATATCTGCTAGGCAAAGCAGGAAGGGGGTGTTAACCTTAATAACGTAAAACTCTACTATACCTATTGGTATAGCTACCTTAATAGAACTAATAGAAGATATAGAACCTATTCCGAACTATACGCTAACTATACCTCTTATAGACTCGGTTAACTATACTTTATCGGTTTTCTAAAGTGTAAGAAACTAACTATATCCTACTATAGAACGTTTAGAGGCTCTAGTGTCGATTATTATACCTATAAACTTTATAGAGGTGTAGCGTAAGGTTATATTATACGTAAATGGGTCTGTTTCGGTATGGAATACATCTATTATAGTATTAATGGTTGTGACTACATAGCTATATACTCTGTTGGCTAGTTCTAAAGCTATAGCGGTCGCATTATCTAGTTCGATCTTACCGTATAAAGTATAGTATACTGTGGCCTAGTCGTCCTTGTCTAATAAAGTGCCGGGGTCTATGTCAACTACTAGGGCATTAAATGTGTTGGTAGTCTCATTGTCCGAGTCATTGTCCTCGCCGTTGTTACCTTTATAGTCTATAATATATTGCTTTATTCGCTCCTAAAAGCGGTCCTTAAACTTATTTTTAAACTTAGTCTTAGACTCTTCTTGCTCCTCCTTAGTATGTTTCTATAAGCGATATCCTTCCTTATTATATACAAAGCAGCATAGTTTCTATCAGTTGCGGTTGTGCGGGGGGTTGTTACGGTTACTACGGTTATTACAGTTATAGTTATTATCTCTTCTATAGAATTATTGGTCCGTAAAGAAAGCTTATGTTTTCTCTATATGCTCTTTCTCATATGCTATAATAGACGATTAAAGTTTATTAATAAGGGCTCCGAGGTTATCTAGTAGGTTAGAGACTATATATCTATATACTCGTATTCCCTAGCAAAAAGTAACAATTTTGTTATAAAGGAAGTCTATAGTTTATAAGGTAGGTCTAAGGCTATACTATAGTTAACAAAGTCTATAAATTAATAATTGGAGGCATTCGCTTATAGACTTGTCTGCATTTCCTGCCATTACTATTATAAGTATAATGGTGTTCTACTTGTCTAGGTTCTTACGTTAAAATCCTAGTCTTTTAAAGAAATTTTAAAGGTGCTTGCAAGCTTTAGCAAATAATAGGTAGGATAGTTGGTTTATGTAGAAATGGTCTAAAGCTAGTCCTTTTAGCATGGTAGGGAATGCCTTAAGGTAAGCTTCTTGGGGTACGTCTACTTGATTGCAGATATTGTAGAATATTGTTAATTTGTAGTTAAGGCTTTCGTTTATGCCACCGTATTTCTGCTCCTCTATATATATCTTAGCTGCGTTCGCAATTTCCTTGCTATAGCCGGTCGCAGTAATAGGGCGGTTCTCCTCGTCCGTAGGTTATACGTGGAGTTGCTATATTGTTATAGGTTAAGCTATAACAGATAGTGTAAAAACAGAGGTATTTATAGGTTAAGGTATAGCAGTTAATATAAAGGTAGAGGTAGTCGGTGTACCTATTAGTTGGGTTACGGTAGCTTTAGCTTGTTGTTACTCCTCTAAGGTACCTTTTATTATATATACCTTAATTAATCTAGATAGCGTTAGTCCATATTTATTATCGGCTAATTCAATTATCTCTCTACTCTATTTAGTTTGGTCTTCTTCTTATGCTATATTATATAAAGATTAAGGGAGCGTTTTGCCTTATTTGTGGTTAACATTAACCTATACTCCTCTAATATTTAGCCAATTATATAGTTGCTAAAGCCAGTATAAGGGGATTTGCGTAAAGGTATCAACCGTAAAGTCCTTAAAATCTCCCTGGAACGATTCCTAGAGTGTTAAGTCTAGCTAGTTATATATTTCTGTGTATACGTATATCTTATATTATAAGTAGTCGGTCAGCTCATCCTTAGAGACTTCCGCTAGGTTAATTCCATCTTCCTATTTAGCTGCTTCTTCCTCCCAGTCTTTCTCTATTCCTAACATCTTATGTTTTATATATTCTTTTTAGTAGGTAAGGGTATTTATAGGGTAAAGGTAGGGGAACGGTTAAGGAGGCGGTTAAGGAGGCGGTTAAGGAGGCGGTTAAGGAGGTGGTTAAGGAGGCGGTTTAGGGGGCGGTTTAAGTTATTTAAGTAGGGTAAGGTGTTCTGCGCAGTAATTCTTCTAAAATAGATAGAACGAGATGTCTAGTAGTCGTCGTGGATACTAGATAAGTACTTCTAGGTAGTTTCTCTTCTTCTCTTTAACTGAAATAGGCTAATACGAAAGGTGGATAAGTATAACTATCTTCTAATCTGCTGCAAGGTGGATAGTACAACTGTCTTCTAAGCTATCTGCGTGTTTCCTGATCTGTGCGCGCTCACTAATCAGTGTTAGGATACTTTAACACGGTGCAATAGACGTAATATACGTGCAGTGCGATGTGTAGTTAGATTTTTAAGGTTCTATTCTATAATGCAGTGTTAATATATATACGCGTCTCGCGTAGATCACGTGAAACGAATGACTGCCAACAGTGCCACTCCCTTTGTCTATGCCTGTATTCCAACAGTAATATTCCTTACCCTATTTATTACACCTTATAACTTATAGAAGTAAATAAATTTATAGAAAAGATGGAGGAACTATAATAGTTCCTTGCTAATAAAATAATATAGGCTTAATCCGTCTATAAAGCCGTAGTAAATAAGAAATAAACCCTAGCACCAGCCTATTAAATTAGTAACTTCATCTAGCTAAATATAAGAAATCTAAATATAAAATAACCTACTAAGAAGCTTAACTAGAAGAACACTAGCCCTTATAAGGTTAAGAAGGTTGTTTTCTCCTACGCCTACTAACTAAAGCTTCCTAATACTGTTAAAATCCACCCCGTATTCTATATATTAGTCCTCCGCCTTACTACTTTTATATTAAATACCCTGCCTAAATAGATATAAGACCCTCCCCTACTAATTAAAGTAGATAGGAAGAATAAGTACTTTATTAAAAGAATTAATAATATTAAGTATAATAAACGGAAATGCTAATATATATATCTTATAAAATAGAGAGACTTTATTAAGCCCTTATAGAAACCCGTTAATTTTATAGGACTTATATAAGCTATAAAAGACTTTTATAAACTCTACTTAGAACTATTATAGCCCTATCTCGCAGAAGCTTAAGTTTAAAGGGGGGGTACTATTATAGGATACCCCTATAATACCTTACACACGTCTACTTATTTCTACTAACTTAGTAACTAAAGACTAACTATAGGATAGTAATTTAATAGCAATCTGTGGCAATCTAACGGCAACCTACTATATTCTGCTATATTCTACTAAGTTCTACTAAGTTTTACTAAGTTTTACTAATTTTTACTAAGACTATTACCTAAACCTTATTCTGCTCTATATATATATTAATTAAGTAACTAAGTCCATAATATATACCCTTTCTTCCCATTTTCCTACCTTCTTTCCTTACGTAACGTTTTAACCTCCTTATACAGTTTATATATATAGCTTAATAATATCTACCTTATCGCCACTTATACTTACTCCGTACTAATAGGTAACTAATAGTTACTATAGTAAGGTCTTAATGGTTCTAGACTATACTAACTAGCTAATATCTCTATTTATTTTAGGCTTAAGTGTATCTTTATTAACTATAAGCTTACGCCTTAGGAGCTTTATTGGTATTAGTTTGGACCTAATATTAGTATTAAGCGTTTAAGAATCTCTGCTCTAGCTATACCTTATTATCCTATCCCTATTTTTATACCTACCCGTTCTCCTATAAAGGAATCTTATTTCTATTAGCTATCCCTTAAAAGGGCTAATAAATACTAATTTTAATTCTAAGGATAAGGTATAGTGGCTTTTTAGATTAGGTATTTAGGATTTATTCTTATATATGGTAGCAATTAAGGTCTTTAATTAGGTGCTTAAAAAGGCCTTAGAAGGCTTTTAGAAAGGGTTTAGAAGTCCTAAAAATAATATTTCTAGTATAGATTAATTAATAGGAATACGATTCTAGCAAAATGCCCTATTAATTTTATACTATATACGTAAAAAGGCTAAGGACTTATTTTGCCTTAGGCTATAGCCCTAATCCTTATAGTTTCTAGAGCCTATTTATTATATATTTAATTTAACCTATTTACTCTTTAGGGCCTCTTATAGTCTACTATAAGCTTTCTTTATAGGTTGCGATAATACTATAGTATTAAAGCGCTTTCTGCGATTTATAGATTATAGACCTTAGTCCTAATATTCTTTTAAAGCTTTTTTTTATAATAATTAAGGTAATCCTCCCATTTCTATATAGAGTCCTTAGTAGGCTAGCCTAACTATTTAACTTTATATTAAAGTTTGTTCTTAACAGACTTATAGTATAGTATAGCTTTAACCTTATACCGCTATCCTACTACTTTAATGTATTTAATTAGGCCTAGACGGAAGTTCTTTTCCGGTAATAGTCTATACTATAGCTCTAGTAGGTTTATATAAAACACTGGATATATACAGGCTATAGATAAGGGTAGCTAGAGATAATAAGCTAGCTTACTAATTTGTTCCTTAACTTAAAAGAGACCTAGGTATCTTATATTAAGCTTCTTTAAAACGTTAATAGGTTTTAATATTTGTTAAATATAATAGAATCTTATTACTTACTCCAAAATACTTATTTTAGTACTTACGGTTATAATAAAGTCTTTACTCTTTTAGGCATCTTATAGGCTCTATTTCGTATACTTTTATTACTCCTCCTATTCCTAAAGGTACTCTTATACTTTTTAGTAGATATCCTTAAACTTCCTAGTAAGATCCTATAATTAATTATGCGGCATTAGCTAGTAATTGCTAGGTATACTATTAAATCTAAATAGTTAGACGCTATAGGTAATCTAAATTGGTGCATACTTATATAATACGTATTGCTTTAAATTATAAGCGTACTCTGTGTACTGAAGTAGCTTATACTAGTTATCTTACTAGTAGTTTAAATATATTTATAGGTAAGACTCCAGTTCCTAATTCTGGCGTTTTATTTATCCATCTATTTATAAATAGAAAGCTATACTATAATAGTGGTCTATTTTTGAATAAAAGTATAGATATAACTAGTTGTTATAAAGTAAGTATAAGCGACGATAATATATAATGAGTAGATATTATTAAGCTACGTATATAAACTGTATAATAAAGTCAAGACGTTATATAAGGAAAAAAGGTAGGAAAATAGGAAGAAAGGGTATATATTATGGACTTAGTTGCTTAGTTAATATATACACAAAGTAGAATAGGATTTAGGTAGTAGTCCTAGCAGAACTTAGCAGGATTTAGTAGAACTTAGTAGAATATAGCAGAATGCGGCAGATTACTGTCAGATTGCTATAGATTGCGGCAAGTTGCGGTCTCGTAGTTGGTCTTTAGTTGCTAAGTTAGTAGGAATAGGTAAACGTATATAAAGTGTTATAGGGAAGTCCTATAATAGTACCCCCCCTTTAAACTTAAGCTTCTATAAGATAGGGCTATAGTAGTTCTAGGTAGAGTTTATAAAAGTCTTCTATAGCTTATATAAGTCCTATAGAGTTAACAGGTTCCCATAAGGGTTTAAAAAAGCCTCTTTATTTCGTAAGATATATATATTAGCGTTTCCTTTTATTATACTTAATTTCATTAATTCTTTTAACGAAGTACTTATTCTTACCATCTACTTTAACTAATGGAGGGGGGTCCTAGATTTGTCTAGGCAGGGCGTTTAATATAGGGGCAGTAGGGTAAAGGACTAATATATAGAATACGGGGTGGATTTTAACCGTATTAGGGAGCTTTAATTAGTATACGTAAGAGAAAACGACCTTCTTAACCTTATAAGGGCTACCGTTCTTCTAATTAAGTTTCTTAGTAGGTTATTTTATATTTAGATTTCTTATATTTAGCTAAACAAAGTTACTAGTCTAATAGGCCGGTACTAGGGTTCTGTTTTTATTTGCTACGGCTTTATAGATAGATTGGGCCTATATTATCTTATTAGTAAAGAACTATTATAGTTCCTCTATCTTTTCTATAAATTTGTTTGCTTTTATAACATATAAGGCGTAATAAGTAGGGTAAGGAACATTACTAAAGGGTTTAAAACCCATTTATAGATATTAACTATAGTTGGCTAGGAACGGGAGATCTTTATAGTTTCTAAGACGGAATTATTTATAGTAAACTTGGTAAATATAAGCCAGTTAATCTAGTTATCCTCTAAGTATAACGTGTATATTTAAATATACTATTCTATTATAGTATTTACACGTTCTATTTAGCCGTCCATTTCCAGGTAGTATATAGTAAATAATAGTACTTTAATACGGAGTTAAGTAATTATTTCTTTTTAAAATATAGAAATAAACTAGCTGCCTTTATTAAAGATAATCGTTTCGGGAAGTCCGTAGAGTTTCTATATATAGTCTAGGAATAATTAGGCGATGGTAGGTATTAATATATTAAGGTAGGCGATTAAGTGTCTTATCTTAGATAGTTGGTCTATAACTACTATAATATTTATATAGCCTTTACTTATGGGGAGGTTAATAATAAAGTTAATTAAGATATCCTTCTATCTTCGGTCCGGAATAGGTAGTAGCTTAAAAAGGCCGGTACACACCTTGTATAAAGCTTTAGCTCATCGGTAGATATGGTAGCTAGAGACGTACCTTCGTATTATATTATATATATTCGGCCAGTAGTACTCCTATTAAAGTAGATTTAAGGTCTTCCCTTAGCCTAAATAGCTGGCTACTAGTAGATTATATATATATTTAAGGAGCTTAAGCTTAAGTTTATCGTGGTTAGGTATAACTAGGCGGTTCTAATAGTATAAGCGGTTTCTATAAGCTTCGCATTTACTTAAAGAAATCTTTTTAGAGCGTCTAATGCTGTCTTATATTAGCTTAAGCATCTCTTAAATAAACTCGTTATTTAGATATTCGTTAATTATAATCTATTTAATTAATTAATTAGTTATTTTAAGGACGTATACTATAAGGTCTTTAATAGGGAGGTTAAATAGTTTAGGATGAAGTAGGGTTTAATTTTAGTAAGAGCGCGCTTCTTTTAATACTAGCGCGTCTTATAAGCGTTGGGTTAGGGTATTAGGCTTCTAGCCTTAAACGCCTAGGTGGTATATAATTAAGAATTAAAAACGGAATAGGTATTCTAACTAGTAGGCCTAATAGTAGCTTAGCTATTTTGTGGTTATAAAGTACTATAGGTTCTTATAGTCGCTAAGGACCTTAATTAGAAATCCAGCGCCTTCTAGTTTAGGTCGCTATTATTTAAAATATCTAATAATAGCTAATAATTCCTAATCGTAGATCTTGTAGTTACATTTAGCTAGGCTTAGTTATTTTAAGAAGTATACTATAGGGTGCAATACTTTATCCTCATTATATTAAGATAGGATACCTTTAGTAATGTAGTTAAATAAGTCGGCTTCTATAATACTTATTTAGTTTAGGTTAAAGTATTAAAGCACCAGCGCAGTAGTAAATATAACCTTTAGATAGGTAAATATAAGGGCGTAAAAAGACTTTAGGGAAGATTTAAAGGAATAATATAAATTCTATCTAAATCTAAGGGTATATAGCTCTCGCTA
>Ga0307515_10023215_pt1 | contig 10885 bp, 10 predicted proteins | sample 17_EM_MG_FD_194513 | JGI IMG/M metagenome (GOLD analysis project Ga0307515, IMG submission 194513) | Populus trichocarpa ectomycorrhiza microbial communities from riparian zone in the Pacific Northwest, United States - 17_EM | ecosystem: Host-associated > Plants > Roots > Unclassified | place...
ACGCCAAGCCCGACGACATCCAGCGGTTCAAGGGCCTCGGCGAGATGAACTTCACCGAGCTGTGGGACACGACGATGGACCCGGCGACCCGCACGCTGCGCCAGATCACCCTCGACGACGCCGCGGTGGCCGACGAATTGTTCAGCGTGCTGATGGGCGAGGACGTCGAGTCTCGCCGCCAGTTCATCCAGCGCAACGCCAAGGACGTCCGCTTCCTGGACATCTGACCGGGGGCGAGCGGCGTCGGTAGCGGCGCCGCTCCCCACGGTTATGCACAGCGCACGACCGCTTTCCACAGCGTTATCCACAGCCAGATGCGAAGCTCAGGCCCATTTGTCTGGTTTGATCTCAAGTAAGGGTTAACTGTGACGGACACTCCCGAGACCCCCGGCGACGAGCCCCAGGTCGAGCCCGGCGGCGGCGTCAGCCAGCGCGTCGAGCCCGTCGGCCTCGAGGTCGAGGTGCAGCGCTCGTTCCTCGACTACGCGATGAGCGTGATCGTGAGCCGCGCCCTGCCCGACGTCCGCGACGGCTTGAAGCCGGTGCACCGCAAGATCCTCTACGCGATGTACGACTCGGGCTTCCGCCCCGACCGCGGCTACGTCAAGTGCGCCCGAGTCGTCGGCGAGGTGATGGGCAACTACCACCCGCACGGCGACTCGTCGATCTACGACGCCCTGGTACGCATGGCCCAGCCCTGGTCGCTGCGCTATCCGTTGATCGACGGCAACGGCAACTTCGGCTCGCCCGGAAACGACCCGCCGGCCGCGATGCGTTACTGCGTGACCGGCGACACCCTGGTCCGGCTGGCCGACGGCCGGGAAACGCGGATCGACGAGCTGGTGCCCGACGCCGCGCCGTCGTCCGAGACCGCGATCGACTTGAAGGTCACCGGTCTGCTCGGGGATCCGGTCCGCGCGAACGCGTTCTTCCACTCCGGCTCGCATCCCACGATCCGGGTCAGGACCAGCGCCGGTGTCGAGCTCACGGGAACCCACAACCACCCCGTCCTGTGTGCCGTGCCGACGGCCGCCAACGTGCCCGTGCTGCGCTGGCTCTTCCTGTCGGAGCTCCGCCCGGGCGACCTGATCGCGCGAGTCGACGGATCCTGGGCGATGCCCGCCCCGCTGCGGGCGGCGAGCGTCCAGAATCTCGACGATTCCGCGCGCCTGCTGCCGACGTCGGTGGCGGTGACCGCGTTCTCCTACGCGATGGTCACGGCGGTCGCCGACGCAGGTGTGCGGCCGGTCTACAGCATCCGGGTCGACACCGACGACCACGCGTTCATCACGAACGGGTTCGTCAGCCACAACACCGAGTCGAAGCTCACGCTGCTGGCGATGGAGATGCTCCGCGATATCGACGAGGACACCGTCGATATGCAGGACAATTACGACGGCCGGGCCAAGGAGCCCACGATTCTGCCGGCGCGGTTCCCCAACCTGCTGGTCAACGGCTCCGAGGGCATCGCCGTCGGAATGGCGACCAAGATTCCGCCGCACAACCTGCGTGAGATCGCCGCGGCTGTGCAGTGGTGTCTGGACAATCCCGAGGTCGACGAAGCCACGACGCTCGATGCGCTGATCGGGATCGTGAAGGGGCCGGACTTCCCCACCCGGGGCCTGATCGTCGGCCAGTCGGCAATTCAGGACGCCTACCGCACCGGTCGCGGCTCGATCCGGATGCGCGCGGTCGTGGAGGTCGAGGAAGACGCCCGCGGCCGGACCAGCCTGGTCGTCACGGAGCTGCCGTACCAGGTGAATCCGGACAACTTGGCTGAACGCGTCGCCGAGCACGTCAAGGAGGGCAAGCTCACCGGGATCGCCGACATCCGGGATGAGTCGTCCGGGCGTACGGGAATGCGGTTGATCCTGGTTTTGAAGCGCGACGCCGTCGCGAAGGTCGTGCTGAACAATCTCTACAAGCACACCCAGCTGCAGGAGACCTTCGGCGCGAACATGCTTGCGCTGGTCGACGGCGTGCCGCGCACGCTCAACCTGGCGCAGTTCATCAGGTACTACGTCGAGCACCAGATCGAGGTCATCCGTCGGCGCACCGCTTACCGGCTGCGTAAGGCCGAGGAGCGCGCGCACATCCTGCGCGGCCTGGTCAAGGCCCTGGACGCGCTCGACGACGTGATCGCCCTGATCCGGCGCTCGCCGACGGTCGAGGAGGCCCGCGGCGGCCTGATCCAGCTGCTCGACATCGACGAGGTGCAGGCCACGGCCATCCTCGACATGCAGTTGCGCCGGCTGGCGGCGCTCGAGCGACAGAAGATCGTCGACGAGTTGGCGAAGATCGAGATCGAGATCGCCGACCTCAAGGACATTCTCGCGAAGCCGGAGCGGCAGCGGGCGATCGTCTCCGAGGAACTCGCCGAGATCGTGGCCAAGTTCGGCGATGAGCGAAAGACGCAGATCATCCCGTTCGATGGCGAAGTGTCGATGGAAGACCTCATCGCCCGCGAGGACGTTGTGGTGACGATCACACGAACGGGTTACGCGAAGCGCACCAAGGTCGACATGTACCGGTCGCAGAAGCGTGGCGGCAAGGGCGTGAGCGGCGCGTCCCTGCGCCAGGACGACATCGTCAGCCACTTCTTCGTGATCTCGACACACGCCTGGATCCTGTTCTTCACCAACAAGGGCCGGGTGTACCGGGCGAAGGCCTACGAGCTGCCCGAGGCCAACCGAGTGGCCAAGGGCCAGCACGTCGCCAACCTGCTGGCGTTCCTGCCCGACGAGCACATCGCGCAGGTGATCCAGATCCCGGATTACCAGGTCGAGCCCTACCTTGTGCTGGCCACTAAGAATGGCCTCGTGAAGAAGACCAGGCTGGAGGAATTTGACTCCAACCGCAGCGGTGGCATCATCGCCATCAACCTGCGGGAGGATGACGAGTTGGTGGGGGCAACGCTGGCCGCGCCGGAGAACGACCTACTCCTGGTGTCGAAGAACGCCCAGGCCATCAGGTTCAACGCCACCGACGAGGCGCTGCGGCCGATGGGCCGGGCGACGTCGGGCGTGATCGGCATGCGCTTCAGCGACGACGACGAGCTGCTCGCGATGGAGGTGGTTCGTGAGGGCATGGACGTTTTGGTAGCCACCAACGGCGGGTATGCGAAGCGGACGCCGATCGAGGAGTATCCGGTGCAGGGCCGAGGCGGCAAGGGGGTACTCACCGCGAAAATCACGGAGCGACGTGGTGGACTAGTGGGCGCACTCGTGATCAGCCCGGAGGATGAGCTGTTTGCTATCACCAGCAATGGTGGAGTCATCCGGACTCCCGTGAAGCCTGTACGGCGCACACGGGATCGGAACACAATGGGGGTCAAGCTGATGGACCTCCCTGAAGGTGTAACCATCGTGGCGCTTGCTCGCAATGCCGACGAGCCTGACGAACAGGACTAGTTGATGACGGAGACCACGGCGAAGTCGGGGGGCTCGGGGACCTCGGCAACTCCGGTCGATAAGGAGTCGGGCAAGGCCGGCTCCGCACCGGCCGGACGCGAGGCCGCAGGCCGCGCGGCAGTGCCCGCCGATGCCCCGTCCGCGCCCAAGTTCACCCGCGCGCCGGGCATGAGTCCGCCGCCGGGCGATCCGTCCGTCGGCGACGGCCCGGCAAAGCCCGCACCGGCTGCGGGCGCAACGCCGCCCGGCGTAGCGAAAGGGTCGGCGACTGTGCCCATCGTCACCAAGGGCAGCAAGGGCGCCCAGCCCGGCAACAACAGCCCGGCCGGGCGTACGGGCGTCATGCCGCCCCCCGTGCAGCCCGGGACGGCGCCCCCGCGTCCCGCCGGACAGCCCAACCAGCCGGGCGGCGCGGCCGGACAAGCACCCGCGGACCAGGCCCGCCGGCCCGGCGCCGTGAGCGGTTCGGCAGCCGTGGGCGCGGCCCGAGTCTCCGAAGCGGTGCGGTCGGCGCGGTCCACGGTCACCTCGGCGGCCGCCCGCGGCCCCCGCCGAGCCCGGCTGAACCTCAAGCGGATCGACCCGTGGTCCGTCATGAAGTTCGCGTTCGCCGTCTCCATCGTGCTCTTCATCGTTGTGGTGGTTGCCACCTCGGTGCTCTACCTCGCGCTGGACGCCATGGGCGTCTGGGCCCAGATCAACAAGAGCCTCGCCGACCTGGTGAACGCGAGCGGCGGCACCGACACCAGCGGCGGCTTCCACATCAGCGCGTGGGGCGTGATCGGCACCTCGATGCTGATCGGCGCGGTCAACGTGGTGCTGTTCACGGCGCTGGCCACGCTGGGCGCGTTCATCTACAACGTCTGCGCAGACCTGGTCGGCGGCATCGAACTGACGCTCGCCGAGCGCGACTGACCGCTCCTGCCGGAAGGCCGCCGCAGCCCGCGGCGGCCTCCGCGCGGCGCCTGCCCCCGATTTTGGGTAGCGGTAGGCGGTACGCTAATGTTCGGTGTCGCACTTACGGGGCTATAGCTCAGTCGGTTAGAGCGCAGAGCTGATAACTCTGAGGTCGCTGGTTCGATTCCAGCTAGCCCCACCCCCTATCCCGGCAGTCGCAGATCGTGAGGGACAGCCATGCTGAAGAAGCTTCTGATCATCGTCGGCCTGATCGGCGCCGCAGCGTTTATCGTCAAGAAGGTCAAGGCCTCCAGCGACGAGCGTGCTTTGTGGCACGAGGCGACGAACGCGCCCGACCTGCGCTAGTTCCCGGGGCCCTAGCTCAACTGGCAGAGCACCGCCTTTGCAAGGCGGGGGTTAGGGGTTCAAGTCCCCTGGGCTCCACGAGTCCCGGGGTCTCTCTGTTCGCGGAAAGCGCGAACCTGGGGGACTCGTCATGTCTGCTCCGGGGGCCGAGCCCCCGGAAACCCCGCGGTGCGGTGGTTGCGGTGGGTGAGTCTGCGCCGGGTCGGCTTGCGCCGGGTCGAGCGTCGGAAGCCCTGTGGTTGCGGTGGGTTAGTCTGCGCCGGGTCGGCTTGCGCCGGGTCGAGCGTCGGAAGCCCTGTGGTTGCGGTGGGTTAGTCTGCGTTCGTTTCTCCAGGCAGTGTCTAGTCAGAGGAATCTCGGCGGGCTTTTGTTGGGCGTGTGCGCCTGCGTTTACTGTGCCCAGTGGTCCGCAACCCAATGGACAACTCGGCGGCGGACATCACCTGGGCGTGTGCGCCGACAACGGCGCGGCTGATCGCGGCCGGCTCGACATCCGCCAACTCGCCGACCAACCGGCTGCGCATGAGCCGCCGCCGCGAGGCTTCCTCCCACCCCATCCGCACTCCAACGACGCTAGGCCTAAATGCGGCCACTCCCTGTCCGTATCCCAACGAACAAGCCCGTTTCACCCGGCCAGCGGGCGTGACGGCGAACCGCGGCGAGGAATCAATCGATATCGGCGGATGAAGGTCGAGGGCCGGACGTTTCCCCGGTCAGCGGCTGTGGCGGCGAACCGCGTCGAGAAGTTCGTCGATGTTTTCGGCGCTATGCGAGAAGGCGGTGACGAACCGGACGACCCCCGGTTCCCAGCGGTCGTGGTAGAACGCGTAGCCCTCGGCGAGGAGTCCCTCGGTGACCTGCTGGGGCAGGCGGCAGAAGAGGATGTTGGCCTGCGGCGTGGCCAGGAGGCCGGTGCCCGGGATGGCTTTGAGTCCGTCGCCGAGCCGGGTCGCCATCGCGTTGGCCTGGCGGGCGTTCTGCAGCCACAAGCCGTCGGTGAGATACGCATCGATCTGGACGGCGTGGAAGCGCATCTTGGAGGCGAGCTGGCCGGCGCGCTTGACGCGGAAGGCGAGCTCGGTGGCGAGCGTGGGGTCGAAGGAGACGATGGCCTCGGCGGTCATCGCGCCGTTCTTGATGGCGCCGAACGACAGCACGTCGATGCCGGCCTTCCAGGTCATCTCGGCCGGGCTGGCGCCAAGATGGTCCAGGGCGTTGGCAAAACGCGCGCCGTCCATGTGGACGCGCAGCCCAGCCTCCTTGGCGATGGTCGAGAGCCGGCGAATCTCCGCCACGGTGTGAACGCTGCCGCTCTCGGTGGCCTGGCTGATACTCACCACGGACGGCTGCACGCTGTGCACGTCACCGGCCCGGCGGCGCACCGCCGCCCGCAGCGCTTCGGGATCGATCTTGCTGTCGGGCCCTGGCACACCGACGAGCTTGGCGCCGTTGGTGAAAAACTCCGGAGCACCGCATTCGTCGTTGTTGATGTGACTATCCGGGTGCGCGAGCACGCTGCCCCAGGGCGCGGTGAGGGCGGCCAGGCTCAGACCGTTGGCAGCGGACCCGGTGTGCACCGGGAAGACAACGACCTCCCGCTCGAAGATCTCGCCGAGCCTGCGGCGGGCGCTAGCGGTAAAGGGATCATTGCCGTACGGCGCGACCTGTCCGGCTGCCGCGGCGACGACGGCCTGGGCTATCTGCGGGGAGGCCCCGGCCATGTTGTCGCTCATGAAGGCACGACTGGCGGGGGTGATGGCGATGGTCGTGGTCACGAGGGTCTTCCTTGGTCTCAGGTGCTGATGGGGGAGGCGAAGACGACGGTGATGTCCACCTTCTCGGCGCCGGTGCGGTAGAAGTGCGGGGCGTCCCCGGCGAAGGCGAGCATGTCGCCGGGACCCAGGTCCTGCGGGGCGTCGACGGGCCCGGCGGTGATGTGCCCGGTGGCGATGAGTAGATGCTCGATCGTGCCGGTGGCATGCGGGACACCGGGCAGCTCCGTCTCGGGCGGCATGCGTAGCCGCCAGATCTCCAGGCTGTTGCCACTGCTGATGCGGCGCAGCAACTCCCGGGAGACCTCGCCGGGCGCAATGTCCGTACCCGGCCGGAAGACCGGCCCGGTGTCGGCATCCCGGGCCAGCAGGTCGGCGATCGGGATACGCAGGGCGATCGCGATCGCATCCAGGGTGTCGATCGTCGGATTGCCGTTGCCGGCTTCCAGCTGCGACAGCGTGGCCTTGCTCAGCCCCGCGCGGCGGGCCATCTCCGCAGCACTAATGCCGCGCTGCTGCCGCCGCAGCCGAATCTTCGCCCCAACCGCAGCCGCAGTACTACTAACCGGCTGACGGCCAATCGAGTGAACCATTCGTTCACTCTAGCAAACCAGTCAAGATAGCAAACCCTACGTTCGTTTTAATGAACATGCGGGCCGTGGCTGGCCCTGTGTTCCTCAGCTGGCGCGACAGCGGCACCATCGGCCAGCTGACCGTTGGGGGCACATGCGTGCTGAAAGTGGATCAACCTGCGCCGGCTGCGACGGTTGCACCCCGAGGGTGCGGCGTGGGAGTGGCTCGACCGCTGGGAGGTCGTGCTCGGCGACGGAGTCGAGGCGGTGCTGGACGCGTTGACCTCCTCCGCGGAGTATGCGGCCGAGCTTCGTCGCGCAACGCCCTTCGCGGGAGTCCTCACCGAAGACGAGCGTGCGCGGATCCTTGAGTCCTTTGCGGAAAGTCGCCGGAACAGGGCTCGCACCCTGGGGCCCGACCAGCTCGAACGGGCCCTGTACGGGGTGTGAGCGGGACGGCTCGTCTGCGGTGGCACTGTCGCCTGGTTGCTTCGACAATACGGAAATGATCGGTTGGCTGGAGAAGACTGTTTTCGACTGCCCTGATCCGCAGGCGCTCGCGGCGTTCTACGCGGCTGTCCTGGGCATGCGGGTCAACGAGGACATCGGTGGTGACTGGGTGGTCATCGGGCTGGGACCGGGCGACCGGCAGCTCGCCTTCCAGCGCGCGGCTGTCTGGATACCACCGAGCTGGCCGGATCCCGGTCATCCGCAACAACTGCACCTCGACATTCGAGTACGCGATGTCGACGCGGCCGAGCGCGAGGTGCTGGCGCTGGGCGCGCGGCGGCTGCCAGCCGAGGTGGAGACCGGCTTCCGAGTGTTCGCGGACCCCGCCGGTCACCCGTTCTGCCTGGTCTTCGGTCAAGCTGAGCCAGCTGAGCCAGCTGGGTCGGGTGGTCAGCGGTGGAGCCAGGCCACAAGGTCGGGCGGGGCCAGCTTGGCCGCGCGGTCGAGGTAGCTTGCGTACTCCTGGTCTGTGAGCAGTTCTCGGCCCGCGCCCGAACTGCCCCGGCGGAAGAAGGCGTTGCGATCCTTCAGGACGCCGGCGGGATCGGGGCTGAGCTCGTCGGCCCGGGCCCGCATCCGGTCGAACCCGGCCGCCGCGACCAGGCCGGGCCAGCGCGCCTCGGGGACGTCGATACCGAGCCGGTCGGCGATGGCGCGCATCGAACCCTCCCGGTCCGCCGACAGGTCGGCGTAGTGCACGAGCAGGACGTTTTCGGCCTGCCGGCGTTCCCAAGCGTCGCGCAGATGCCACAGGACGCCCGGCAGCGAGTCGAGCTCGTCCGCGGGGGCGACGTCGCGGTTGATCCAGGCGATTAGCGAGTCGCGCATCGACCGGGGCTCGGTTCGCTGATCAGCGGCGGCCGGGCGGGGCGCGCCGGTCAGCTCGGCGATGCGGTCGCGGTTGAGGTTGGCGCTCTGGTGGAACAGCGACACGGCCATGTCGAGCGGATGCCGGGCCACCACGAGGAACGTCGCGCGGGGATCGAGTGGCAGGCCGTCCAGCGGCGTGTGGGTTTTGAGGAAGCGGCGGTGCTGCTGCGCCGCCAACCGGGCGAGCACCTCGGCGCGCGGGGTGATCAGCCAGTCAAGCCACGGCGACATCGAGGTGAGGGGCGCAGGCAGGTCGGGAGTCTGGAACACCAGCAGGGCGCAGATCATCTGTGCCCAGGTGGTGCCGCTCTTGGATCGAGTGCTGATCACGATGTCGCCGGGCCGGAAGGGAAAGTCATCCCAGCGGGCGCTGTCTTCGTCGGGGGACTGATAGCGCATTTCGGCGAGCCTAGAGGTCGCTCGTTCGTGACGCAGACCATTATGGGCTCGCCGGGACACTATCGAGGGCCATCGACAAGTAACCTGCCCCGAGTGAGTGAGCGCAAGCGGGCCGCGGCTGTGATCGTGCGCGACGGCCGGGTGTTGATGGTGCACGAGCGCAGCCGTCGGCCAGGCGCGCGGGAGTGGTGGACGCTACCGGGCGGGGGCATCGAGCCCGGCGAGACCCCTGAGCAGGCGGTTCGGCGCGAGGTGCTGGAGGAGACCGGGCTGGTCGTGCAGGAAGCGCACTACCTGCTGGACATGCCGTATCCGTCCGGGATGACCTCGGTTTTCGCCGTGACGGTCGACGACGGGGAACCGGTGCTCGGGGTCGCCGTGGACGGGCCGGAGGCGGTCGGACTCGACTGGATCGCGTTGCCCGACGTCGCGGCACCGGCGGGGACTGTGCCCGTGCCACCGATGATCGTGGCGGTCCCGGCGATCGTGCGGCAACGCTCAACAACGAAATAACTGCAGATCACGGCGTACGCCAAAGCCAGCCCTAGTTCGACGGCGCGCAGCCGGGGAGCGACGGCCAGCGGCGTTCCGATCAGCGCGCCCAACGCCCAGGCCGCCAGCAGCGCGGTGTTGATCGTGTCTTGGGCGGCCCAGCCACTCCTGGACCGGCGGCGAGCCTGTCGCCTGGTCTCGTCGAGAAGAGCATGACCCATCCCCGCCGCGAGCATGCTGAGCAGCACCGTCGCGAAGATCGAATGCCCGCCACCGGAGACGGCCGCGACGGCCGTGCCGCCCGCGAGCAGCGCCAGGCCGCTGACGGTGCCGACCCGCGCGCCGCGCCTTTCCTCCACATCAACTGACAGTCGGCAAGATCGCGCTAGGCCTGAGCCGCCGGCGGATGTCACATCTCGAGTGCGCCGTTCGTCCCGGAGATATGACGAGTGAGATGACGGTTCTGGTAACGGGCGCGAGTGGGACGCTGGGCGCCGCGGTGCTGCCCCGGCTGGCGAAGGACGGCCACGACGTACGGCCGACGAGCCGGCACGCGAAACCCGGTTGGGTCTGCGCGGACCTGGCGAGCGGCGCGGGAGTGACCGTGGCAGTCGGGGGTGCGGACGCGATCGTGCACCTGGCCTCCGGCGGCGGCCGCAACCGCCAGACGGACATAGCGGGAACGCAGCGGCTGATCACGGCGGCGAAGACCGCAGGCGTACGCCACTTCCTGTACGTCTCGATCGTCGGCGTCGACCGGGTGCCCTTGGGGTACTACAAGACGAAGCTGGAGGCCGAGGCGCAGGTGCGCGTGGGTGAGGTGCCGTGGACGATTCTGCGGGCGACCCAGTTCCCGCAGCTGATCGACCAGCTGATCACGATCTCGGGTCGGCTCGGCGTGCTGGTCGAGGACCGGTCGTTGCTGGTCCAGCCGGTGGCGATCGAGGACGTGGCCGACCGCATCGCGGGGCTGCTGGCCGAAGGGCCGGCGGGTGCGGTCGAATTCGGCGGCCCTTCGGCGCTGCGGTTCGGGGAGTTGGCGGAGGCCTGGCAGCGAGCCCGCAGGACGAGCAAGCCGGTGCTGCCGATCAGGCTCCCCGGACGGATCGGCGCGGCGGTACGAGCGGGGGCGCTGACCACGACGGCGCAGCCCACGGGGACACGCACCTGGCAGGACTACCTGGACGGCCGCTGACCGCCGGGCTGCTGCTGGTCGGGCTGGGCCAGGTACGCCATGGTGCAGATCCTTTGCTGTCTGAGCCCTCGGAGGCGTTGAGCAGAGCGTGCATCGGTGCCACCGCGGGTACGGGTGGGGCGTTACTCCCCTGCCCCAGCGCGCCTGGACGTTTAGCTCCACGGTGAATCACGGCCGCGCTGGGTGTCGAGCGCCGCCGGCTCGAAACGACCTGGCCCATCAGGCCTTCCGCGACGGGCTGACCGGGCTGGCCAACCGGGTGCTGTTCCGCAACCGGCTCGCCCGACCTCATCGTCCTCGGGGACCGCCGCTCGTCGAAGTGCAGGGGTGGCTGGGTGCAGGGGTGGCTGGGTGCAGGGGTGGCTGGGTGCAGGGGTGGCTGGGTGCAGGGGTGGCTGGGTG
>Ga0307515_10023216_pt1 | contig 10884 bp, 3 predicted proteins | sample 17_EM_MG_FD_194513 | JGI IMG/M metagenome (GOLD analysis project Ga0307515, IMG submission 194513) | Populus trichocarpa ectomycorrhiza microbial communities from riparian zone in the Pacific Northwest, United States - 17_EM | ecosystem: Host-associated > Plants > Roots > Unclassified | place...
AGTGTTTAGTTAAGCTCGGTACCATAAAAAAAAAAGCGCCTTATAATTAATATTATAGCACTTTAGCAATCCTATAAGCGTTAAGAACTCTTTAAGATTTAATAGATTAATAGCCAAGATAACCTAGTAGATGTAATAATAAAGGCGAACCTAAATAAGGCACTAAAGACGTTTATTAATACAAATACTCTACGTGTATAAGTTAAAGGTTAGGTTAAAAGGGAGTCCCCAGAAATTTCTTAGTCACGTAAGGTCTTAAGATATCTAGGAACTTCGACTGGCGGTTAAAGTTGTCTAATTAGTTAGATTCTGCAGACCCTAACTTAAACTAGTTAATTAGGATTTTCCATCCCTAGGATAGAAAATCGCTATTGGCTCGCTTACCGCTAGCGCCTTGGCGGCCCTACTAATAAGATACCTACCTATAACTTATAAGCAAGAAAGTACTATATACTAAGAGGCAAATTTTGGGACAGCGAGACTTATATTATAATGGCAATAGTAAGTAAGGAGGATTAATTTTTATTCCGCTAGTTAAGCGGTATATATATATAGATGGCAACCATAAAAGAAGAGTTACTAATATTAGGAATAAAGGCAAATGGTTACTATATGAGGCATATTGCCGTCACGTGTAGCAAGTTACCATCACGTGCCGCCGCAGCACTAGCGTGGTAAGGAACCTTAAGTTCCTTACCCCTTTCTTAGAATTAAAAAGAAGAACAATTATTATACTATCTACGAACCGTAGCTACGTGATATCCCCTTATATAACCTATAGTTTTAGATATTACTCTAGTATCTAATTTAATCTTTCCGTTTAACCGTCTATCTGCGGATAATATATAATTATTAGGTGACGAAGTCACCTTACCTATATGTATTGTTCCGCACAGCTGTGCCTGGCATTAAGCCAGTTACTTGCTTACCTTTTGGTTTGTGTAGCTGAGTGGTGCGGAGCTTATCACCTTATAATAATAGAAGTTGCTGCTTAAACTCCTTGCTCTGCTAAGAATACCTCCTAAAATACTATTATAAATCTTAGGTCCCTATCTAATATAATCTTACTTAGTGCTCTATATCTTATAAATACTTCTTTAATATAAATTCTAGCGACATCTTTTACTAAGATTTCTTCCGTATATGCTATAAAGTACCCTTACTTTATTAGCTTATCTACTATTACTAAAATTATATTGTAATCTTATCCAGTAATAGGATCTCTTAATTTTAGTAACTTTATAATAAAGTCCTATAATATAACCTCCTATAGTCTTTCTAGTATTTTAATAGGTTATAGCCCTCTATATAGCTTATGCCTTATTAGTTTATTTCTTTAGTAATCTAGGCATTCCCTAGTAACTTATCTTACTAATCCCTAATTCTATTAATAATATACTCCTTTTAAAGTCTTAATACTAAGCCCATAGCTCCATTATGTTCTTAAGTTAGTCCCTTATAGAATAACTTAATAAATTCTTTTACAATATTTCTTAGCACATACATTACTTCTTAGTTCTCGTACTACTTTAAGTTTAGATCCTCTACCTATACGTCTTAAATCTTTTATAACTATTTACTCTTTAGTAATTTGTAGGTCTAACTAATTTCTCTTATTACTATAATTTTTGGATAATTATATCTAATTAATCCGTCTATATCTTTTTATAGTAAAGCCCCTAATAGCTTTTTATTATTTTATAGTTTAGCCTTTCTACTTAGAGTATCTGCTTGTGTATTATCTATACCCTTAGTATACTAAATTTTAAAATAGTATTCTATAAGCATTTCTACCTATCTAACTTATCTTTAATTAAGTTCTTTTATTATTAGGAACCCCATTAGGTTTTTATAATCCGTCTTAACTATAAATAGCTTTTTTATACCTTATAAGAATGCTCTCTATTTCTAAAGTACTATAACTATACCTAATAACTCCTTATTATAGATATTATAGTTTAGTTCTAGTAGTATTATTTTTTAACTATAGTATATTACTAGGTTCTATCTATCCTTATATTTCTATAGAAAGCATACCCCTAGTATAAAGTCTAATACATTTATTTCGACCACTATTTCTAGCTTTAGTTAGTAGGTTTTAAGGATTAGGTCTTAAGTAAATAACTTCTTAACCTCCTTAAATAGTTTCCTTTATTCTTCTCCCTATACCTAAGGTTCTTCTTTCTTTATTAACCTTATAAATAGCTTAATATCCTTTAACTATTAAGCTATAAACCTTCTATAGTAATTGCAAAACCCTAGAAACAACCTTAACTATATAGCGTTCTCTAGTTCTTACCAATTTACTATAGCCTTAATCTTTTTTAGATCTATGCTAAGTTAGCCTAATTTAATAATAAATTTAACAAAATCTGTCCTCCTAGTAAAGAACTTATATTTTTTAATTACTACTAGTATCTGTTTTTCTTATAGTCTCTTTAAGACCTATTTAACGTATTCTCCGTACTCTTTCTTACTTATTAAGTAGATAATAATATCGTTAAGGTATACTATAATAAATTTATCCAAGTATTCTCTTAATATATTGTTAATACGTTTCTAGAACGTTGCTAGTATATTTATAAGCCTAAACTGTATAACTAATAGCTTATATAGTCCTTCCTTTAACCTAAAGGCTGCCTTTTATTTGTCGCCTTCCTTAATTTTAATTTAATAGTACGCCTATCTTAAATCTATCTTTGTAAAGATTTGCGCATTACCAATCCTATCTTAGATTTCGCTAATTAAGGGTAAAAGATACCTGTCCTTCCTAGTAATGCTGTTTAACTATCTATAGTTAATACATAGTCTAAGTTTCCCGTTTTTCTTTAGTACGAACAATACTGAATATCCCGCTAATAACTGTAATAGTCGGATATATCCCTTTTATAGGTTCTCCTAGATAAACTTTTTTAATACTCTCCCTTCTTCTTTAGTAAGCTTATAGATTGGAAAGAACTTTAGACCTATTTCTAGTTTTAATTCTATCTTATAGTCCTATGCTGTATATTTTACCAGCTTTTCACTTTCTAGTAACTATAGTTTCTTGCCATACTTATGGTATTTCTTTAGTATATAACTTAGTCCTTTATCTGTTTCTTTATAGGTCGCCCCTACTTAGTACTATACTATTTTAGCTTATTATCACATCTTACGGCGTTAAGTATTCTTAATATTAACCTAACCTATAACCTAATTAATCTTTGGATTATATTCCTGTAACTAAGGTATTCCTAGTACTGCCTTATTATTCCCTAATAGTAATATATTAAAAGACATTTTAATTTATCTCCCTTTAATGGTTATCTAAATAGGTCCTATTTTAAGATTAATAATGCCTCCTCCGTAGGCTATTGGATCTTCTAAAATTATAACTAATAGATAAGGGTGCTCCTTTTGCCTATGTGGTAGTCCCATTCTTTTAACTGCTATTAGTAAAATGTAGTTCCTTATTACTCTACTATCTACTAATGCTTTAAACTGTTAATCTTACTATTTAACCCATAAATTTAGGTATTGTTCTTAAATTCCTTTAAGGGTTTAAGGCTCTACTACTAGCTCCCTTTAGTCCCATAGGCCTCTACTTTTCCTAACTATTAGCTGCTAGATCCTATTATACTTAACTTACTTTTTAGCTAATACTTTATTCGCTTTTTATCCTCTATATACTATAGATATGTATTTTCTAGGCATTCCTACTACTATTATCCGTCTAAGCATTCTTCCATAAGGAATTTTTCTAGTTAAAGTATTAAGTCTCCTAACTCCTAAACTTCTACTAAATGCTAGCCGTGTATGTACTTAGTATTTTTGTACTATTGCTTATCTAGCGCCTAATATATCCTTATAGAGTATTTCTAATTCTTTTCTTTTAGATTTTTGTGTATTTTGTATATATTATTTATATATGCAATCTATAATAGCGTATAGTATACTAGGTGCTTTAGGTTAACTCTTAACTTATCTTTATTCTTAAGTTTAAACCTCTATTACGTTAATCTAAACGTTACGACTTTATTTGTAAGTATTAAGATACGTTTATTACTTCTCCAGTCCTCTAATTATTGTTTTAGATCTTTTAATATTAGTAGTAGATTTAATTTACCGTCCGACCTGGTCCCCCTAATGGGTCCACGCAGACTAATTCCTATGGGAAAAGCTTATATTACATTGAGAAAACCCATTTTAGGTAAACAAAAAACCTCCAGGGGAAACGTAAAAGGTAATACTTCCAGATAGCATCCGTATTACATCAACGGGAGGAGGAAAACACTATTAGGTCACTGCTTTGAGACCCCCTTACGCGGGAGTGTCTAAAATGCCTGTCTTACCCCGTCTGCTACTTGAACCATTTTTGCTACGTCTGTATATTGCCTGTATAAAGTTATGTGCCTATCCCTAGCTCCTTTTCTAAGTCTCCTGTAAATATCTCCTAATAATAACGCTTGCGCTCCGCCTGGGCCTGCATACTAAGGTCTCTTGCCCATTCCTTTACCAAAAGGTTTCTACAACGGGGTGTATATAACTTAGTATTGCTTTTGCCTTGGGGCCCAAACCTAGGCCCTTATACCTATTCGTGAGGTATAGGAGGTGTCAGATAATCTGTATTCTCGGAGGCGTAGGACGTGCACGAGTCACGTGCACGGGTCACGTGCATTGTAAATATCTTCGTCTAAGCCCAGGGGCCCTAGGTCAAGACACGATCAAGATCATTAATCAATCAACCCATTTTATTAATAAATAGCTCTATATGAGTTATCTAACAGTTATAAGCCCGGTCCGCCGATATAAGAAGCTATTCAGCTATTACTTAATCATTTGAAGAAATTCTACCTTATCGTTAGACTCTGACACCTTATTATTATAAGACGACCCTGATCGAAATCCTACCTTAATTGTCATAGGATGAGATTCCACGAGATTCCACGAGATTCCACGAGATTCTACCTTATCGTTAAAGGACGATCCTAACGATAAGGACGATCCTGTAATAAGGACGATCCTAACAACAAATTCTATCTTAATTCCCATCTGCCTATTAGTTAAATGACTCCACTAACGTTAAGTTTGTTAACTATAATTATCCTTAATAAGCTAGAAGACTGGGAATAATAGCTATGGCAACTCCGAGCCCTCGTGGATTAGCAAATTTAGGCCTATGTTAACCTAGCTATAGAAGCACCTTAAGAAGGTCTATTTAAAAAACCACCTTATCTAAAGGTTATAGATTTTAATAAGAATGTAACCTTATATGCACAGCTCTTAACGAATTAGTAGAAAGCGTATAATAATAGTAGACGATACTATAACTAGGATATAAAGTATTTCCTAAGATAGGAAGATTATCTTTAATAGATCTACACCCAGATTATATCTATAGTATTAATTTAGAAGAAGCTGCTGCTTAACCCTTCCCTTATAGTTAAAGAATGGTTAACTTGCTTAAAAGAAGATACTAAGCCCTTAAAGAACTTTATAATGAGGAAGGTACAACTATAGTATATAGAATCACTTAAGGGACTTAAGTAGGTAAAGGTTACCCTATGGCTTAACCGATGGGAACATGCAATAAAGATAGTAGAGAAGTATGACCTTTTATAGATAACTAATGGGATCTGGCTTATAGACCTTGTAAATATAATACGACCTATAAGCGAAACTTATTTTGTTATATACACTAAACAGGCAAATAATACTAAAAAGGCTTACTTATTAAAATACCGTAAAGTAGTAATAGAGCTACGGGAAGCATTCGTAAACCTCTTAAAAGCCGTACCATCCTTAACTACTAGAGGGAGTGTATTTAACATAAACTTCGCAGGAGAGTCTGAAGAGAATATCTCTATTGCTAATAAGGTCTAAAAGGGAAAAGGAAATAGCTTATCTCGCAGTTAAAAAAAGGGCAGGGATAAATTTAACTAAAGAGACGTCTTTTAAGAAGTTAAAGAACCTAAAATGCCTGGCATGCGATATAAGGGGATATACCCTTCCTAACTATTAGTATTTATTTAAGTACAAGAAACCTAAAGAATTTAATGCCGAGGGTACACATATAAAGAAGGTATGTAAAAAGGTAGAGTATAATAAGGATCTAGCTGCCTAAGTGGAACGACTTAAGCTTAAGGAATTATATGCTGACGAAGCTTAATAACGACAGGACGAGAGCTAGAAGATAGTTAAGATTAAGGGAGAAGCTAATGCGATATTTCTAGAATCGTATTACACCAGTTAACTCTATCCGCTAAAGCTATTAACTATTCTTAACTTAGGAACCACTTTCTATATCTTTAATAACCTCTTTTATTTCTATAACTTTAGGAAAGCTCTAAGATACGAATACGTCATCGCCGGTAGCTTAGAAGTGCCTATACTAGGCTATAGCAACGTCACTATCTAAGTTATAAAACTAGACAAGAGTAAGGGAATCCTACGTCTTAAGGACGTTGCCTTTTATACGGACTTTAATACGAACCTTATATTATTCCGTCTACTTTAAAAATAAGGGTACTACTAGGACAATAAAGGAGACAATAATCTTCTAGTTTGGAAGAATAATATAATCCTATATTAAATGGAAGAACGTTACGGATAATAGACTATTAAATACGTCTAACTAGGAAGTCTATTAGCGTTTAATATAAGCTGACTACTACGTTAACGGAAGCGCAGAGTATTATTAAGAGACGCTTGTCTAGATTTAAAAGGAGATGTACGTCTATAGTATCTACGTCTAGGTTATCTAGGACCTATAAGCCTTTATTATTTAGGTCTTAACGCCTTAAGAGTTAAGCTTTAAGGCCTAAAGATAACGAAATGTTAATATTACAGTCTTGCTAAAATTAAGCGTTAGGTCTTATAAAGGTTCTTAAAACAGAAAATTAATAAACCTTATCTTAACCTCTATATTAACTAGACTAACCTTAAGGAAGCGTATACTAGATTTATACGAGTTATATTTATCTATAACACCTTCTTAGGAAGAACCTTTCTGTATTTTATAACAACGTATAGCGAGGAGAAGGAGACACTATAAGTACTTAAAGATTTTATCTAATGGATTCGTCTAAGGTATAACCTTAAAGTTAACACTATTAGATCAGACAACGAGCTAGGGAGAAGGAGAACCTTTAAATAGCTACGGACCTAAGGGATTACATTTAAGCCTTTAGCGCTATATACCTAAGCATAGAACGGTACCGCTAAACGCTTAGGGGGTGTAATTATTAAGAGAGCACGTGTAATAAGAATTGCTGCTAATCTACCATATAACTTATGGGACGAGATTATTAACTGTATAGTCTATCTTTAAGATCGAACGCCATGGGAAAGTAATGGATGGAAATTGCTATATAAGAGGTTCCATACCTTCCTAGCTAATAGTAGATTAAGAAAACCACAACTAGCGCACCTAAAAGCCTACGGCTGTAGGGCGTACGCAATAACGTCGGACGCCCAGCTAAAGAAGAAAAGGCTAAGTAAGCTAGATTTAAGAGCCTATATCGGCTACCTTGTCGGCTATAACTCTACCAATATCTATAGGATCTGGATCCTATATAAGGGTATTATTATCTCTACTAGGGATATTATCTTTAATAAAAAGACGTTTTTTAATGGCAAATAAACGGATATCTTAAAGGATCTACACGCCGAATTAGATACGCTAATTAAGAAGATTTAACTACCTAATACCTAGACTAAGAATGAGGTCCTTCTAAAAGACGATAAAAAAGTATTTAAACCGTTAATTTAAGAGAAAGACAACGACGTTAATAAGCCAGTTTAAGCCTTTAATAAGTTAGCAGATCTTAAGCTTATAAAAGCTCTCGAAGACGTATATTGTACGCCACCTCTAATAAAAGAAGACGAAGAATCTCCATGTGCCTTTTACGTTGAGTATCCTACTAAGTTAAATGTATAAGGTACTAATTAAGACGTCGCTTGTCAAGTAGGAGATGCATTTAATACTTAGGGGGTGTCCAATAACTTAGTTAAAGACTTATTTAAGAAAGCCAGCGATAATAGGTTTAAAGACTTTGTTACTAAAAGGATTACGTTAGCCTATTACGGCGCCTTCTTAGCAGGAAGAAAGTTTAACCTTAATAGTTAACTTAATAACAGTAAGCTAAAATTAGGCAGAATACGCGATGTTAGATTATATAGGAAGAATCTACCTCCGCTACCCTAGTTAATCCGGGACCTTAATACGCATCCTCTTTAAGATTAGTTCTAAGAGGCTTAATGAGCCTATCTCCAATCTTATTATTAAATAAGGTTGTTTTAAGAAACAGATAAGAAGTACGTAAAGGGATAGTAGGTCCTTAGCTTAATATAGGTGTTTGTTTATAAGACGGACAAGTATAGATTTCTCCAGAAATGCAAGGCACGCTTAGTAGTTTGCGGAAATTAATAGGCCCCAGGAGACCTACCTACGAGAGCTACTACATTAGCTAGTACGACCTTTCGAACCCTTATGGCGATTACTGCAAAATTTAACCTAGAGACGATATAGATAGATGCAGTTAATGCGTTTATCTATTATAATCTTAACGAGGTTGTCTATATAAAGTTACCGCTAGGGTTTAATAAAGGAAAGACAGACAAAGTACTGCGCTTAAGAAAAGCCCTATACGGACTATGATAATTACTACTATTATAGTAGAAGAATCTCACGAGCTTATTAAACGAATTGGGTTTTAAAGAAGTACCCTAGGGGCCGTGTGTTATGCTAAAAGGTAGAATAGTTATCTTCTTCTATGTTAACGATATTGTCTTTTGCTACTAAAAGATAGATAAGAAGAAAGCTTAAGAAGTAATTAAGGAGCTAAGCAAGGAATACCAGATAAGTACCCTTAGCGAGCTAAAATGGTTCCTAGGAATCTATATGCTACGTAATTATAGCTAGAGGCTCCTATAGCTATCCTAGGAAGCCTATATTAAGAAGATAGCTAACTAGTATAAGATAGATCTTAAAGGGCGTCTTCTAGATACTCCTATGGCAGAATTAGAACTCCTCCCTACCGATTACCAATTAATCCGTCTAACGCTTCCGTCCCCTAATATAGACCTATTAGTCCGTCCTATATCCCTACTAGCTTCTATAATACTATATTAGAAAAAACTGGGTTTAGTACTCTATATAGCCACTATAACACGTCCGGATATTACCTTTACAGTATTACGGCTGGTAAGGTTTAATTAGGACCTAAGCTAAGAGCACTATTAAGCAGCAGACAGAGTCCTCTAGTACCTATATGGCATGAGGAGCAGAGCAATCTACTATGGAGGAGATAAGGAAGGAATAAACGGTAGAGGGAGAGATAAAGGAATACGCGATAAAGGATGAGACAACGGAAGAGACGGTAGAAGTAAAGCGCAATTATTTATCTGTACTAGCGATGCATTATTTACAGACAATTTTATTAATAGAAAGAGCTTATAAGAATATATTATAAAGCTATTTAGGGGACCGATTGCCTGGAGAGTAAATAAGTAGGGTATAGTTACGACGTTAAGTATAGAAGCTAAGTTGTTAGCCCTATTATAGACAGCAAAGGAAGCTATCTTTATTAGTAGGCTATTTAAGGTAATAACGTTATAGCTAAACGAGCCCTTAATTATTAAATGTGATAATACCTAGACGCTCTAACTAATTATAGAAGATACGGTAAAGCTAATTACGAAGCTCCGATACGTTAACATCTATTAATACTAGCTACGTTAGGAATACGTAATGAGACGAGTACGATTTTAATGGACAGCGACGAAGGAGATAATCGCCGATGGTTTTATAAAGGCCCTGCCTAAGCAGAGGTTTAAGAGCTTCGTTAATATGATTAGAATGGTGGATATTAAGGAGCGGCTAAATAAGGAGAAGTAATTGGAGGACCTAAGGGAGAATATTAGAGCGAGACGGAAGGATTTAGATGAGATTATAGTTTAATTAACGTATTAACGGACACGAGAAGGTGGCTAGCTTCGTCCTCGACCAGGTTGAAGCTAAGGGGGTGTGTTAGATAATCTGTATTCTTGGAGGCGTAGGACGTGCACGAGTCACGTGCACGGGTCACGTGCATTGTAAATATCTTCGTCTAAGCCCAGGGGCCCTAGGTCAAGACACGATTAAGATCATCAATTAATTAACCCATTTCATTAATGAATAGCTCTATATGAGTTATCTGACAGGAGGACGCTCTAGTATTTAATAGGGGGGACTAGTCCCTATAACTAGATACCTAGGTTACCAGGTAATGTTAAAATAGGGGGCCTCTGCTATGCTTAGGGCGCGGATTATTTGCGTATATGTGTGGTTGCTGTGCGGTGTATGTAGTATTTGTAGGAGGGAGGGGGTACGCCGGAGGGATGATTGCTTGTTGATTCGAATAACCGAACGTATCTAATAGACGTGGTAGCTGTGTTCAAACTTTTTGCTAGGGCTCACCCCCTAGTAAAAAAATTTCACACTACCACTACTACGTCGCTGCGCAGGCGCTGCGCAGCCGTATACACGTCTCTGCGTTTGCTCTGGTAGTCTATTAACACGATCTAAACGGAACATTAATAGTAACTGCCAGGTTCCCGGGCTCCACCGCGTGGAGGTGCAGAGGCCGATTTCATCGAGCCCATCTTTTAATATTATAATTAAGGCTCCCTTAATATAATTCATTACTTTTTCCGTAATTAGGTGGTCTTAAATAACTCTTTCATCTAACTATATATAGAAATCTTCCTACTTATTATTATGTCTTTGTCTATACCACCTTTAGTACAGCTATTAGAGTGTATACGACTTATCCGTAAGGAAGTATCTTCTTATTACTGCGTTGTAATAGCCCTTTATATACCGTTCCTTAAACCTAGTTAAAATCCCTAAATCCTCTTCATTTT
>Ga0307515_10023218_pt1 | contig 10884 bp, 6 predicted proteins | sample 17_EM_MG_FD_194513 | JGI IMG/M metagenome (GOLD analysis project Ga0307515, IMG submission 194513) | Populus trichocarpa ectomycorrhiza microbial communities from riparian zone in the Pacific Northwest, United States - 17_EM | ecosystem: Host-associated > Plants > Roots > Unclassified | place...
TAACTATATCTATCTATAGAAATGGAATTGAACACATACGGTATCTCCAGTAATGTTTTGGATTTGTTGGGTCATTGATCGTCTCCTCTGTTGCTGGACGTGTCGTGTACTCTTCTTTTAGTGCTAACAAATCCTGATCATTAAGAAAACCAATGGTTTAGTTTGAATTTACATTGATCAACATCGATCTAATACATGAAATGAAATATTCACTGGTTATGATACAGATTTCCCTATAGCAGCCTAAGATTTGATGTTTGATAATCAAGCCAAGTCACAGTACCTGAAGAGGGAAGATTGCCCACATTGATGGAGCTTCAACATGTTGCCTTATGACGAAATGTGCTATATCTGGAACACATTGACTAGAAGGAATTGCATCAGGCCCCACCAAGTTCTTGAAATATCGGCATCTTCTTTCTTCATCTTCCTCCCACCAAGCACGAAAGGTCGAGCAGTCATGACATGATGGAGCACACACCTGAAGCACATGGTTGCCAGCCCAATTAATATCACTCTAATGGAACTGTAGGGAACAAATAGACATAGAAATATAGCATAAGAAGTCTAGAACTCACCGTCATATAGCTGTACTGAGAAGGAATACCAAACTCCAGGTCAGATTCACTGGGCATACGTTGAATGCGTAAACCTATCATTCCTAGTTCTTGCATGACCTGCATAACATTATCCAATCATGCTTTGATTTTTACAGAATGCAGATTTGAAATAATAAAATAACTAAAAAGAGTGGAAATGTGGGCAGTTAGAGTTGAAGTTGGGAAGGATTGAACAAACATACAGGGTGAACACAAGCAGGAATGAGACCTAGATCTTCCCCACAGGCTAGCATATCTGACGAGTTCAGGAGAGCAGGCAAAGTCTTCAAAGCATTTTGCCTCCATAGATTTTCTTGCCGGTGAAAATAGTAATCATAGTACAATCTTCTGAGAACATTTTTGCTGTATTGCATGACAACGGTAAGAGAAGCTATATCAGCAGGAATTGAGGAGGTTGTTGAAAACAAGGAAAAAAACTAGTACTTGGTTACTGAACACCAGAAATATTAATAAGCAAAAGGGGGATGCATAACTTTTAGTTTACTTTATTCTTCTATAGGTCTTTCAAAATAAATGCACTAGGAATTTCCCATAATACATATGATTAGAGTACCTGTGGTCATCCAAATCCTGAAAACTTGAAGTATCCTCGAGATTGAAACGAGGATAGAATTTACTTGCATCCTCAGGATCTCTAATAAGAACTATATTCTACAAACATAATTAACAGATCAAAACCAAGGACTGAGACTAGTAATAGGATCAATATTGAACAGTCACTCTAAAGCAATCAAGAGACAGGTCTGGCATAAATCCCATATTACCAAAATTATGGGAATATAAATATTTTTCACTATATGCTACCTTCAAAAGATCAAACAGGTCACGGCGTATCTTGTCCTCACTCTCCAATAACATGGACTTTTCTGCAAGCATCTTCAACTTGGAAGCAATCTTTTTCTCCGTGTTAGAATCCTCCTTGAACTAGAGTAATTTGAAGAAAAATGAGTCAACCAATTTTTCAGACCAAAACAAAAACACCGAATATGATACAATAAGATTGAAGCAGATGTAAATAGACATGAGAAGCGATAAGAATTCAGAATCGCTTTCCTGACAGTAAGACTAAAAATGATGCTTCAAGAACACCACCAAACTTGAGTCCCTAAATACAAGCTCATGATTGTCTATATCAAGTCAACAGAATTTCAGAAATGGATTACTAGAAGAATGCATTATATATGGGGATATAATAAATCAAATGGCTAGAAGAAGAAGCACATATGTTGGAGCTATAACAGAATGGAGACTATAAAACAACTTGAAAGAACCAGATAAGAAATTTAATGGAAGAAATTTAATGGAAGAAATTGCAAGACAGTTCAGTCCATTCATATGAAAAGGTTCCTTTAAGACAAGAATTCAAAAGACCATTAGAGGCTCATTGGGAGTCACAAATTCTTCACTAGACCAACTTTGGTTCAGTCAAAATGCTCAGAGGTAGACCTCAAAGATTATCAACTAAAAGCATAACTTTACCTCATAGCGGCCCTTCTGATAATCGTTCAGAAAATTTGACACAATAAAGGTCCAAGAAGCTCCAAATTTTTCCTGAAAAAAAAAAGAGGAAAGGGTAAATCAACATGCTCATAATGTCTGATTTAGTTTAAGGTCATAAGTCAAATGCAATACGTTGATAATCATCAGAAGTATAGACCATATTACAGCCAACAAAGAAAACTCAGTAACCTGTACAAACTCTTGCCGGATATATGGGAGGCTCAACCTATCAAAGTCCCAAATTCCTTCTCTTTCAAGTTCTTCCTGCAGCAGAACATTATTTGAACATATTTAATAGAACATGAAAGGAAATTGCTCTCCCAGGTGCTTTCAGGACTAGTGCTGCAAGGGTACTTAGGCTTTATAAGAACTCCAGTACCCTATAGCAAAGCCTAAATTGCTCTTGCATCCTCTAAACTTACTTTTCATGCGGGAAAGCTAGGAGGGTGCTGCTATACCTTACTTAGAGGGATAGACGGCCGGAATTTCCCAATCAGACCTGTCATGGCATGCTCTGGAAGCTCCCAGATCCTAAAGAAACCTAGAATATGATCAATTCTGTATGCTGTAAAGTATTTTGCCATCTGTAATTGAAACAAATAAGTTATTCTTCAGAAAGAAACGAAGGAAAAGTAAGACATGATCATCATATGTAGAGTGCAAAACCTGTGTTAGACGTGCACGCCACCAAGCATAGTTGTCTTTTGACATTTCCTCCCAATTATAAGTTGGAAAGCCCCAATTCTGCCCATTTTTATCAAAGTAATCTGGAGGTGCTCCGGTGGAGGTGTTCATGCGAAACAAGTTTGGATAGACCCAGGTATCCACACTGTTTCTGTCTACACCAATAGGTAGATCTCCTTTCAATATTACCCCTTTATTTCTTGCATATTCAGCAGCTTCTGACAACTGGCAGTAAATTATGATACAAACAAGATAAGACCGACTGCTGGCTTAAGAGAAATTGCAAATGATAGACAAATATCATCAGACCAATTAACTTACCTGTAAATGCAAATGGAATTGGATATAATAATGGAAGCGAATTATGTCGTGGTGCAAGCTGTCTTTTGAGACAAGTTTCTCAAGCTGTGTGAAAATGGTGCAATTTTGTCAGAGATTTTAAATAACATAACTTTGTTTATGAAATTGAATCAAAGATCTATATTACCTAGTTATCATGTGTGAAAAGATCCGATAAAATTTAAACAAATGATATTTAATCTCAACTTGGATGAACGAAAAGCCAAAGAGATGACAACCTTTTTTTCTGTAAAACAGGAAAAACGACCCCATTGGCTGTGATCTGATGTTTCGAAAAAGTCCCGCAAAAAACAAAAGGCTGCATAGGGCTTTAACCATTCCTGCAATCAAGTAAAACATACATTAGATAACCAATTGGCTCTAAAGAGTATAATCAAGGAGAAAAATGATCAAAGTTCAAATTGCACATCAAAGTACTTTAGGAGTAATGGTCATGATCATAGGAAGAAGAAAATATAAGTCTGTAAGACCTCATTCTCAGAGAAATATTTATGAAAGGAACTAGAGTTGAGTATCAAATCTTTCTCTTGTTCAAACACTTTCTTGGCAATTGAAAGTTTAGTAGCCAGCGTAGCCTCATAATCAACATCCTGCACAGATCCAAGCTCAAATATGTTAATACAAGGACTGGTTAAGCCATATTATCATAATTCTAATCACAAGTTCTGGACTTTTATTTTCTTTCTTTTTCATGAAGACAAAAATCTTGTTAAAATGATGTTTGAGACTGCCTAACATGAGTGCTTGTTCCCTCCCATCCAAGAACTACATCAAGGTACAAGATTATACTAAGGGATATAAGATGGAGCTAGGTAATCAAATAGCAAGTGATGGCTTGCTGCTTTCATGCCTTTGTAACGAGCTAAAGCACTGAAGAACTGATCCTGCAGGCCAGTCCTGTAGGGAAAGCATGCAACGTCATGGTTCACTCCTTTTCTAATTTCTTGTCATTTTCTTAATTGGGTCACAACAAGTCGTTAAAAACAACAGAGATGAACATCAGAAATGTGTTCCTTCATGAAGTTGAAGAATCGCAAAAAAATAAACCTTTCCATCCAACTGCTCTCTAGCTTCCTGTATTTCTTTCTGCAAGAAAAAGAAAAGGAAAGGAAGGGTGTTTACAACAAAAAGGAATGGGTAAAAAGCAAGTTTAATAGGTAAGAATATAGTTCACTGTAATTGCCAGCATATAATAAAGAAAATCTACTCTTGTATCCTGTAAAATAGGACAAAATGAACAGCCTATGAAACCACCTTGATATTCTCCGGTAGATTTTCCGAAAGTGCCTCTACTCTCAGGTATAGTGGATGCAATGCAAACACAGATAGTGAGCTGCAAGAACAAAAAACCAAGGCAGGAGAAAACTTTAAATGAGCTCGCCAATCAAATCCTTGTTTGCTGCAAGAATTTAAGAAGAAAAAAATTTAAGTGGAATTTTTACTGCGACATCATGAAATTTTAGAGAAAACAAACAATTAAATTGATGATGTCAGAGCTTATTTTTCTTAACCAGGTGATTTAATTGAAGACATTTTCTGTCTTCGAAAAATCGACTTAACTATGCCTTAATACAATCTATATAGAGTCCCCCTGTAATACTAAATTCTGTGTTCTATAAATGGTAGTTCTGTTGCATACCTGTATGGATATGAATCCCACCACATGCCATGCACGGATGTGTCATTGATCGGTAGAAGCTGGACTAAATGGAACCCTGACTCAACGGCCCAATCAACAAGAAGCTTCAAGTCAAGAAACTCACCAACCCCAAGATCAGCTTCTGATCTAACAGAAAACATTGGTATTGCAACACCAGCACCCCTCCAAGGCATTTCCTATTTAAAAAAATATACATATGAATTATAATCACGATTGAAAAGTCCCCAGCACCACAACATATGTTGACAACAACATATGCTGACAACAACATATGCTGACATTTGAGTTAATCTTTATAGCTTACTCGCATCATGCCATCTGAAAGGAAAATATATCTTGGCTGAACTTTGGAAGAGTCAATAGAAAGGTCGCGATGTGCACCAGTTTCCAAAGAAAAGTTTCCTGCCTTTCCGTATTTACAGTACTTATACGTAAACAACCATTAAGGAAGACAAACAGAGACACACACAGTGAGGGAGAGAACAGTGTAACGATAACCAAATGATTTAGAAAACATCCAACTGTTTGGGGGGGAACGCTTCGAAAGGATATTTTAATGGAAAATCACCCTTTTGCATCACAACATCTGCTTGCCAAACTGAGTCACCAGCATAGTTAAGTTTAAGCCCATCGTGAACTTTCCACTGCCCTAACTTTGCGGTGCTGCCAATTACATATACCTGGACATATCAAACTTCATAAATAGGTGTAATGCTGAAAAGAGCATGCATAACTTTGCTTGCAGACAAATGTGCGCAGCTCAGCAGGGAGAGAGAATTTACTGATGTCTCTTCTTCTACATTTGGGCAGCAAATTTTGAAATGGACAAGGACTGCATCTATTATAGTTAAGAAATCACAAAGGAAAAAAGGTTAGCAAACAGAAATCAGGCACAAACATTAACACAACAATAGCAACAGCAACAACGATTGAACATTAATAAGTCTGTACAATTACCTTCCATGTCCAACTTATTCTGAATTCCAAGGGGTCTCTCTATGTTCAAACCCCAACTTTGGCGAAAGATGACATCTTTGAAGGCACTTCTGAAAGGGATGGCATCACCACCAGTCTGAATTCCATGAAAATGAACTTTTACATCAGCAAAGTTACATGTGAAGAAACCAACATTGTTTTATTCGTAAACTCTACGCCCCTTCAATCAATGAATCATTATGAAGCCAACATAATTCTAACCATGAAGAGCAATTGTTATTGTGAGATGACTTCTATTTACAAGAAAAATCTGTTGGTGACACATGTCAGAACAATGCCGTTACATACATTTCCAGAATAATGGGCACAGAAAGAATCCTTTAAAGAACATTTCTACAAAATGAAAATGGAAAACACCAATTCGTAAAGCATGAAAAGGGGTGAAAGAAAAGAGCACAAAGCATCACCTGCCAAAGATCATGAAGCTCCACATTCTCTCCACCATTTATCCCCTCGGGCAATACCAATTTACGCTTCTTTCCCATCTCCCGCCTCAACACACTCTTTTCATCATCCACCACATAATAACTGTACTCGCAACTAAATTCACTCGGTACTGCAACACTTCCACACCATGTGAGCTCCTCACCTTGATGCACAGGGCTCAATAACAAGCCTTTCTTCACATCCCATGAACCCAGGACAGGTTCAGATCCACACACAAGCAGTCTCTGACCCCAGTGAGTATAATATGGTAATCTAAAACTCACATTCACTGACTTCACAATCTTGGTCCCAGTAAACAATCCCAAATTTGCCATTTCTTTGAGAAACAAATCAGACCCTGGTGATATTTCTTGATTTCTACCGTAACCCAAAACGCATTCTGTTAGTAACTACTTTTTATATATTAAAAAAAAAAAAACTTCGCAAAACTAACTGATAAACATAGCATAACTAGAATGACCCGAAAGGTAAAAATCATGAACTTAAAGAAGCGATGCAAAATTTTATATTTTGACCAAAAACAACAAGTGCCCGGATCAAAATTACAAGTAATTAACTTGAAAAGGAGATAAAGATTGAATATTTAATCGAAATATGAGCAGTAATCACCTTTACTTCAATCAAAAGAGACTAGTTTCCACGTTTTGTTAAAAGCCAACAAAGAGCAGTCAGTGCCTCTTATAGAAACAAAGGAATCCAAGAGTGGGGTTCGTTTGGTTCCAATGCAGCGAAAGGTGAGGTTACTTTGCAGATAATGAAATGATCATCACTTTCTCAATACAAAGATATTTTTATTGATTCTTTATTGGAAAGAGAATATGCAAATTGTTGAGCTTTGATATTTTTCTTTTGTGAATCGAAAAGGAGACAACAAGGGTGTGGGTGTGTCTCTTAGCTGGTTAGAAATGAAAATCAAATCCAAAGCTCTCCACAAGGGAGAATCTCACACACTTGTAACTCACGAGTGTTGGCACAGAGAGAGAACTCTCCAAGTTTGTGTGTCCCTTGTTGCTGGATCCACCTCCACTTGCTAACAAACTGTCTGAATTTATAAATAAATCCAAAATTCAGTCCTAATATACATTATTAATTATACAATTTTTTAAGAAAAACAATTTGTGAATAGATGCATGAATCATGAGCTATATGGTTCAAAAAAAATTATAAATTCCTCTTTGATGACAATTAAAAATTTGGCTATACTTCATTCAAAAGATTTTGATGATTTCAGTTTGGTCAATTGTCTTGATATGTCCAATGATTATAAAAGAATTATTTGAATAATCATATTTCTCTGCCAAGTGGAGTGTGTTGAACTCTTTTTATTAGATTTTCAAAAAAAAATTATAAATGTTGACGCTAATATTAAATCCGAGAACTGACGACCTAATTCATGATGATTTTAGTTAAATAAAATAGGATATTGACCATATAAAATTTAATTCGGCTAATTAGATTTTTAGTAACCTAAATAATTTAGAAAAAACCAATCTAAATGAGAAGTGTCAATATTAAGAGAAAATCTTAAATATATATATATATATATATATATATATATATATAATATAATTTTAATAAAAACAATTAATTCAATCATCCAAGCTTTTTTTTTAAGGCTGTTCTTAATTTTAAAAAAATAAAATAATCTCACTCACTTTCAACTTCTTACACCTTATCTCCAAGGAATATTTATTTTTATATTTAAAATTATATTTGAATGCGTTTTAAAAAGATATTTGATTTGAAAAAATATTAAATCAATATTTTTTTGTAATTTCACATGATTTTGATGTCCTAATACTAAAAATAAATAAAAAATTATTTTCAAATATTTTTAAACAAAAAACACTTTACACCACAATACCAAACATTAAAATTTTAATTATTAACTACAAAGTTAACTATCTCGGACATTACGGCACACAATAATTAAGTAACGAATCAAATAACAATAATTAAGAAGGGTAGAATAAAGTGTTCAGGCTATTGTTTTTGGCTTGTTTGGAAACGCAGTTTAACATGTGTTTTTAAAAAAATTAAATTTTTTTTGCTTAAAATTAATATTTTTTTAGTGTTTTTTTATCGTTTCAATGCGCTGATATCAAAAATAATTTTTAAAAAAAATAAAAACATCATCTTGATGTATTTTTAAGTAAAAAACACTTTAAACCATAACCACTAACAATTAATAATATTATTTTAATAGAAACAATTAATTCAATGATCTAAGCTTTTTTTTAAGGCTGTTCTTAATTTTAAAAAAATAAAAAAATCTCACTCACTTTCAACTTCTTACACCTTATCTCTATTTATTTAAAACACTATTTATTTTTATATTTAAAACTATATTTGAATGCGTTTTAAAAATATATATAATTTAAAAAAATATCAAATTAATATTTTTTTAATAAATTTACGTGATTTTGATATATTAATATCAAAAATAAATAAAAAATTATTTTTAAATATTTTTAAACAAAAAATATTCTAAACCATATTACCAAACTTTAAACTTTTTAATTATTAACTACAAAGTTAACTATCTCAGACATTACGGCACACAATAATTAAGGAACGAATCAAATAACAATAATTAAGAAGGGTAGAATAAAGTGTTCAAGCTATTGTTTTCGGCCTGTTTGGAAACGACAATTCAATTCGTGTTTTTAAAATATTAGAATTTTTTTTATTTAAAATTAATATTTTTTTAGTATTTTTTAATCAAAAATAATTTTTAAAAAATAAAAAAATATCATTTTGATGTTTTTTTAAGCAAAAAAACACTTTAAACCATAACCACTAACTCAATCTAAAAAAACCCTTCAAGCCTTTTGTGTTGTCTGGGACTATTACAGGGATGCTTTTCTTGTCTCAATCTCCAAGATTTTTATTTAGAAGAAAGAAAACAGAACCTTTCATTTTCACAGTTCCATTTTCTAGTGTCCATGTTTTGATATTATTTCAAGGCATAAAGTATATATTTTATTCACACAGACAAAGCTCAGTCGCTCATGATAAGGGAGGTGGATAGAAAATTTGCCTCCACATAAAGAAATTAGCAAGGAATCCGTGCAATTCACAGGAATTTTATGAGACAGTCAATCCTCAAAGGTGTAAAAAATATTATTAATGCTTTAACAGCGAGTATAGCAAGGGGAAAAATATGAAAAAACCACAACAGGGGCGTCACAGAGAGGGGCAAGGTGTTGAAGCCCCTTCTTGATTTCCTCAGGGCTTCCATGGGAACTCGGCACCCATATCAGGTTTGCTGTGTAGACTATGGAGGCGATGGAGGAGGGGACGGACCGTAAGAGCAACTATTTTTATTTATTTGTTTGTTTTTATGATGAGAATTCAAGCTTACATTTTACCTCATAAACCTTGTTCAGATAAATAACCAACTTGGATAAACTTTGGATAAACTAAACAAGTAACTATAAATATTTTTATTAAACTCGGCACGGATCGATAAATAAATTAACTTGAAAAAATTATAATTTGAAAACTAACTCGGCTTGTTTGATGGGTTAATGAAGCCCTTTCAACACCAATAAATTCTTTTTAATAATTAATCTGGATTAACTCGACATATTTGACTCAATAATCCAAGTATTTTTTTGCAGCTTGAATCATGATCCCAATCTCTCGACTTAACGCAATGATATTATTTATATTGCTGCATGATAAACCGACTCATTGATTGATCATTCTAGCAGCTAAAGGTCTGTTTGGAGAGATTCTTGCCAAACACTTGTCTATTATTAATTTATTTTAATTTACTTTATATAAAGTTATTTTAATTTTATAAAATAAGTTTGATAGATTAACCCGGATCACGAGTTTTACGAGTTAACCATATTGGCTTAAGTTTTTTCTTCTTTTTTTAATTTAATATTTTACCTTTTAATATTAGATCGATGGAGAATTTCAATTTATAATTTTGTTTTCTTTCTATATAGTTATTCAAGTCTCATGATTTGAATTTGACAAGTTAACTCAGTTGACTCGAGATATTTTTTTTGTTTTTTTAATTGATTTTTAATAAAAAAAAATTATCCTTCAACATTGAATTAATAGAAAATTAATCTTTATAATTTATTTTAATTTTTTTTTAATACAGTTATCTCAGTCTCATAACATTTGATAAATTAATATGGATTGAGTAGACTCATTTCTCTAATTGAATTTAATTTTTAATTTCATCACTCAAAATTAAATTAATATAATAATTTTTTATATATAAAATTATCAAAGTCTCATGATATAGATTAAAAATTTATCAAACGAACCTAAGTTAATTTAAATAAATATAAATAAATCCAAATAAATCTTATATTTTATCGTCTTAATATTTATAAAAATATATATAATCTTGATTTTTAATCAAGTTGTCAACTATATCATATGGTTTAATTTTTTTCATTAAAAAACATACAAATACCAGTAATTATCTAGTATACTTAAAAGATATTTAGCATTACAATCCAACTATAATTTATAAATAAATTTTTTTAGCCTTGAATTATTATTGTACAGGGTATAAAATGGCGAGGACAACAAAGCAAGTAAAAAGGATTTTGCCGAGCCAGTTGGCTCTCTCTCTGGCCAACATGTAGC
>Ga0307515_10023219_pt1 | contig 10884 bp, 12 predicted proteins | sample 17_EM_MG_FD_194513 | JGI IMG/M metagenome (GOLD analysis project Ga0307515, IMG submission 194513) | Populus trichocarpa ectomycorrhiza microbial communities from riparian zone in the Pacific Northwest, United States - 17_EM | ecosystem: Host-associated > Plants > Roots > Unclassified | place...
CTACGCAAACCTTTGGCTACTCGCTCAATTCCTCGGGAGCAGGGGCTAGAAGCACAACTAAGCAGAGGGAATGGGATCACGTCCCCAGGATCGTCTCTCCAATTGAGCGCAAACTCGCCGCTCGGATCCTCATTCCGAGCTCGTCTGCGGGTGGGGAACATTATACCTCCGACCACTGCATGTTCACTTCCACCGTGACTGCTGTGAACCCCGAGACGATCGATATGGCGTACATGGGGTGGACAGGTTCCTCGCAGTTCGTGTGGGCGGCCAAAGAGGTCGTATACAAAGCGCTCTTTCCGGAAAGTTTGGAAACGTACGGTTCTATGTCACAATGGGGGGTATGCGTATCGTCACGGATGTATCGACTGAAGATTCGGTGCGTATATGCGTGCCGTAATCTGTGCAGTCGTGCACAGACTGTAAGCTGATCCGGGAGTAGATGATGGACATGGGTGGATACGCATATAGCGCTTGTCTTCGCGTTTAGCTTATGTCATGTCCATCGATATCTGGCGAGACATGTATGACCATGTCTCGGTGGTATTGGGACTAGAAGGAGTGGTGATGGCGATTCAATAGGCCCTAACTAGCGTGGAACATCGGATGTATGTAGAACACAGCGCGATTTGAGGTTGGAGTTGGTCCGTGATATTTACCTGCTTACGTCTCCCACTCCCTTACAACTCCCTACAACGTGGGGCGTTTTGAACTGACGTTGACAGACAGGAGAGACGGGAACGCGGAGATACAACTCACGCTTCGTGGATGTAGTCAGACGAGTGGGTGTGAGTTTGAGGCATCGCTAAGTTTGATCAACCCTTTCGGCCAGTGGTACATGGTAGGGGTTCTTCTGGAACTTTCCGCTTAGGATTCATCGTAGGTCGAGTAATTGTAGCTCCTTGTTTCTGCCAAGTGAGATAACGAGACTTGGTGTTGTGAGAAACAATTGGATTGGCGACTCGCCGCGATCGTGTTGAGGTCATTCTTCTTATCTTTTCCCGCGCCCAATGGGCCCCAAGTACTGGGCACGGCTGTCCCCACTCCCTCATCCCCACAAAACATTTTTTTATTCCGATTTGTAGGACCGACTCACTCGTCCGTCAGGAGATTTGGGGAACTTGAGGCCGGATTCCAGCCTGGTTGGTCGATCGCCCCGTAATCTCGAACCTTGCCGCGGCCGGAGGAACATAGGTCGCCATGTCCGTGTCGGATTTCAAGGACCTAGGCTCGCGTTCGTGACAGCAGGTCCATTCGTTTCGATAGATCGTTCTCCAGAGGATACAAAACCCTACGCAGGGTAATGTCGCAATTCCCGGACCACCTCAGATGTGGCTCTTTCGTTCGGCCTGTGAATATATTCTCCCCATCTCATGTTTCAATATTGTCGTACAATACAATGGATCTAGCCGCACACTTACTTCAAGCGTGACAACAAACTACGATTCCGGTTCTTCGTCCCTGTGCGGCCACCAATCAGGGTACCAATAACTTAAGCGCCTCTGCTCTACCCCGTCCCCAATCGCCAGACCAATTGCGCCTTTATCCACAGCTTCCAGATGGTCTGTCCTCAGGAGAGCCAGCCCGACCCCTTTGACGTTGGTCAGTAGTCTGCCCGTCCCTCTGGGCTTTCGAATGTCCCCTCCGGATTCGAGGATGAAGGGCTTGATCGTTCGATCTGCAGGTGTTTCTGGAGCAAGTTGTCCAACTTCTTCAGGAGGTTTGCTTGGGTCATGTAGCGCGACTGGGAAGATGCGCTTCCTGATCACGCCGGTGTGGTACGTCCGGACGGTCAGCTCTTGGCCGATGTAGCAACCTTTTCTGAAGTCGACTGAACCCGTGCATGAGTTTTTTTGGTTTTCGAGCGAGTTATGGGATGGAATGGAGTACGTACTTCCACCCATGACATCCAGATTCGCTTCCATGGGGAAGGATGCACCTGGGATAATTTCTTGTGAGCCCTCAGGTACACCACGAACGATCCTATGGATCGTATAATCTTCCTCCATAACGGTATTATGGGTGCCGACCTCTGGTGGTTTGACCCCCTTGCTGACCAATCTCCTTTGGCCCATACCCACTCCCCTTCGGTCCCTCAGGAGTAAAGGCTCCTTTCCCCATGGAGCAACCCCTTCCTCCCAGAGCTGTTCGGGAATATTGCTTTTCTCCGCCCATCGCCAATTTCGTGGGGTCTCCCAGGACAATTCGTGTTCGGAGCCCCAGGAGGCCCAAACATCGTACTCGTCTGAGACGTCACGAACCTTGACTTTCGTACGGAGGACGAATTGTTTGAGGTACTTGATAAGCGTGGATATAGGCGGAGAGTTTCCTCCGATTTCAGGGTCTGCGTCTAGAATGGGGGGACGAGAGTCGTATTCAAGGATATAGCCGTTTGAGGTTGGGTGGTTGTAGACAAACGCGTCATGGAGAACTCTACCCTTGATTAATGCAAACGAAAACCCTTGAGGTTAGATGATGACGACAACGAGGAACGAGGCAAAGTTGTACTTGCATGTGCTTGGAGGATTGCGGTGAAGAAATGACCGGTAGGAGGGTTCGGAACGGTTGACGCGAGGATTCCGTTTAACCAGTCTGTAGCTTGCGGACCGACGACGGAGATGAGTCCTCTGTTAGGAAGCCGGGCCGTGGATGGCCCTGTTCTCACGAGAGAGGCGACAGCTGGGGGCAACTTGGGCATGGAGGGTGATACCGACTCCGTCGGCCGAAACTTGCAGAAAGATGGCGGTACGGAACGGAGGGTGGATTGGCGATCAGATCACTGAACTCAACTCCGGACATCCGTCACCTCTTCAGCTTGCCTGAAGAAGAAGGAGCATCTCCTCGCATTCTTTCGCGTCTAGCACCGGGTCACTGGAATATTCCCTTACGATGTCTGCGACTTGCGAACCCCTGCTGGAGGCTCTGAAGGACTGCCTCATGCGGTCCGACTGTGTGTTGAAGAAGGGAAAACTCCCGTCTGAATGCCTCAGACAGCATACGGACGAACTGCCCGACAGCTGCAAGTCGTTGCGACATGCGGTCTTCGAATGTAAACGAGGCTTGGTAAGTCCACTCGAATCCCCATAGTATATGCTGCGGTTTCACTGAGGGAATCGGGCGTACAGATAGACATGAGGAAACGATTCAGGGGGAACCAAGCGGCCATCATGGTGGGTACTAAATCATGTGCGCCCGCAGTCCGATGCTTACTCGGCGTTGTTTACAGGGCAAAGAGCTGCAAGAGAAAAGGAAGGGCGGTGACGGCGGTGGGCTTTGACCCACTTGAGCCGCATGGCATTGGCAATGCCGTCGGACATGCGTAATCCATCCATGGTAGATCGCTTATATATCCCTTGCTGTACTTCCATCGCTTGTACCCCACAATCACATCTCTCTCTTCCACCTTACCCTTCCTCATTCTACAATAGCACGCCCTACAATAATCCTCAGAAACGTCTTCATGTCTGCCACAGCTGCGGCAACAGCAACTCATACTGCAGTTCCGTCTCTCACCACTCCCCTCAAGGCGTTGCCCCCGGCCAAGGAGATCCCACTAACATTCACAGCCGGTGTCAAGAGTTGGTGGGAGGCAGGCACAAGCGCAAGCGCACATGCCGAGGAACGTCTTCTGCGGTACGTCTTCACAACAGGTCCAACCCTCCGGATTACCACCGTTCCTAATCCACTAACCCAGGAAACTCTCGTATTACCACTCCGGACCTCCACGCTCCCTCTCAGAAGTATCAGACCAGCCCGTAATCGCATACAGCTCCAGAATCGTTCTCAACGACCAGAAGCGGCACATCAACACCTTATCAATAACTTCCACCTCTCCATGTAACTCTTCCCCCGCTCCCGCAGTCGTCTTACACGGGTACGGCGCAGGACTGGGGTTCTTCTTCAAGAACTTCTCCGCGCTTGGCGAATGGGCCGCATCTCGTCGGTCATCGGTTTACGCCATCGATTGGCTCGGAATGGGCAGGTCGGCCCGCGTGCCGTTCATCGTGAACGCCAAACGAGACGACATACCCGGCCGCGTCCGTGAAGCGGAGGCGTTCTTTGTGGACTCTCTCGAAGAGTGGAGGGAAAACATGAAATTGGAGAAGATGACTCTTGTGGGCCACTCCCTCGGGGCATATATGAGCGTGGCCTATGCGCTCAAGTACCCGACAAGGGTTTCAAGACTCGTGTTGCTGTCACCTGCCGGAGTTCCGAGGGATCCGAATACGACCATACCCTCTAGGGAGGTCACAGATGACCAGACGAGTGAACCCGATTACGTCTCCGTGGACGACGCTCAACTGGCGACGAAAGCCAGGATCGAAGAGATCAAATCGGAGCAGAGGTATCAAGGGCGGAGACAAGGGAGATTATGGAAGGTCTTCACGTATCTTTGGGAAGAAGGGTGGTCGCCATTCCAGGTAGTCCGCTCGGCGATGTGGTACGGTCCCATTTTGGTTGGAAAGTACTCATCGAGGAGGTTCCCTGGGTTTACGGAGGAAGAGGTGAGGGAGGTGCACGATTATATCCTTAATATCACCCTCGCGAAGGGGTCGGGAGAATACTGCATCTGTGCGTGGATTCCCTCGCTCTCAGGGGGGTTGTCTTTACTGACCGATCCGTGTGTAGCACATATATTGGCTCCAGGAGCCCACGCCAGAATGCCGCTCGTGGATCGGGTGGCAGCGCTCAAGATACCCATAATATTTGCCTGTAAGTTTTCTTCCCTCTCTCCTGGCTATTACCTCCATACAATCCGTCTCTCTTTAGATGGAGATTCCGATTGGATGGACCCGGAAGGTGGCGCCAAGGCCATCGAGAACCTCACAGCTGCGGGAAATACTCAATCGAAGCTGTACACCGTAAAACACGCTGGCCACCATTGTAAGCCAACCTCCGATGCTTCCTCTTAACTTGAACTAACACCTATGCAAAACAGTGTATTTGGATAACCCGGGAGCTGTGAACAGGTTATTGGTTAAGGAACTAGACAGGGGATCCAGGTGATGACGACCTCATACCGATGCCATCTGCTCTCCCTCCTTTGCATGACAACTCTCCATGGACCGACCGACGCGACTTTTAATTAACTAGTTTGGTACTCTCCTTGCATACATAGAAACTCCTTATCTCGTGAATAATTCATTTACTTCTACCCTCCCCCACGAGATCTTCAACTTCGACTCCCGAATGTCTCTCGAACACCTCAGCAGCACACGCATTCGAATGGGTAAACGTTCTACGATTTGGTGTATCTTGTTTCCAGTATGTGCCCCATCGCCGGGGATCAAATATGTACGTACACAACATAGGTAGAGGAGGCTTCGAGGCCTGGATAGGTCAGGCAGGCTTCGCAGAGGGAAAGAAACAAAAAAAGAGGTTAAAATGTACAATACAGCAAACAAAGAAAACGTAAGAGGGAAAGACAGAAAAAGGACGACAATACGCACTTCTGCGGGAAGAGGAAAAAAAAGGGCAGAAACAGGTTTCCGAATGCTACTAACTACTACTGCAGGAAACGCAAAGGCCGAAACGTGAGGTGGATAAATAACCATCAAAGGAGGAAAGAAACGGTAAGGTAAAAAACCGTGATGAACATCGCATCGTCACAGTCGTCATCATCGTCAAACAGAAGTGCGTGGTCGAAAGAGGGTCTTGAAGGATCTCGTGAGGAGAGAGAGAGAGAGAGAGAGAGAGAGTAGCTCAAGCCAACGGAGCCATCGGCGGGGAGCCTTGTCTAGGTACTACCGTCACAGACGAAGCAGATGAGTCTGACCCCGCTTCCGTCTCTGTAGGATCGTCCAACCTCCTCCGTTTGCTCGCTCTCTCAGTGTCATCCGTGTCGCCCTCGATATCCACCACAACGTCCTCATCATCTCCACTCGGCAGCGACTTCACAGATTGAAGGGGGTTTGGAATCCCTGTCGATTGTGATGAGGTTGGTTGCTCCGTGCTCCCGTCATCGGCCTCAGCCTTAACCTGTGGTCTCCCGGTACCAGAACCAGATGGTCCGCCCCTCCCCCGTCCTCGTCCTCTTACACCTACTCCACCTCTCCCGCGCCCCTTCCCGCTCTCCGTCCTGATCCTCTCCTTCAAAAATCTTACAATGTATCCCTGTAAAATCTCCAGCGCCTTCTGGGCGCCTAGCATCTCAAGGCCCTTCAGCTGCTCGCCCGTAAGATGTCCAAAGATCGTCGGGTTCAAGATTAGCGCGTTCTCGTGTAACACGATCGGTGGCGTAGGGAGGTGTGGGGAAGTTGACGCAGAAAGTTCACTGGCCGGAGAAGGCACGTATGAATCGGGTACTGGTCCTACAATGATGGGAATTCGGACGGTGGGTGAAATACCTGGTGCCTTCCCACCAGTTGCCGGATGCGTCGAGGGGCCTGGGGCGGGTTGTTGGGAGTGAGTAACGGGGAGAGCGTTAGCTGGGACTGGCAGATAGGGTACACCGGGGCCCACGGATCGTAAGGTCTGATTAGTAAACGGCTGATTTGGGTGTTCAACTTTCACAGCCGACGCGGTCGCAGTCGATACAGGGAGCGCACGGAAGGTGGAAGTCAGAGAACCGTTGGGGTTCGCAACCGTCTTGGAAGCTAGCGGTTTAGAGGTCAAAGGTGGCGGTAGTGGACCCTTGTTCTTCTTCACTTTCTCCCTATTCGCGGCGGACAGAGTTTGTTCCAGTTTGGCGTCTTGCTCCAGCACGATATGTTCGAAATTCTCGTCGATGGACCAGTAGTACCCCTTGCCGCGCTCTCCTTGCGATCGTTCCATCTTCTTGAAGGTCTTTCCAGAAGACAGGTTATGTCGTACAGAATTCTATACATCAAATTTAGAACTGTGCGGAATGCGAGAGGAGGGTTCCGGAGCTTACCTCCCAGCCAGATCCAACGTTATACTTGTACCATTCAAACGATTCTATCATCCACCCAATGATGTCCTGCAAAGTCGCCTTTCCACCGTGCGCCTTGATAGCTCGATAACATAGCTGAGCATACGTGTACGGCGGCTTGGGTGGCATGACCTCGGGCTTGACTATTGGAACCTCAATGTCCGACTTCTTTCTCTTCTTCGGGTTCGGCTGAGATTTGGGGTTCTTTCCGGCGCCTTCTGGCTTGGCAGACGCTGGTCGGGGCTTTTCATCCGGTACCGGTGGAGGGGGTGGGGGCGGTGGTGAACACGAGGGTATGGAGGAATCTGGGGAGATAGAGGTGATGTCTACGGAAGGAGAGCGTTCTCTGTGTAGAGAAACATGTGAAGTGGCGGGAGACGGCATGTCTTCTACAGGAGGGGTATCGGGTGGAGGAGGCAGCTCGAACTGAAAGGTCCTCGAAGCAATTTGGATCTGGGACCTGTTGCCAAACATGTCTGTGAGCAAAGGATGGGACACGCGGGGAGGAGCAAAACGTGCCTTTCGTTGAGAGGTGCCCTCTTCCCTGGTTGAATCCATACACCATCTACCCAAGCACCATTCCTGCCGTGTACGACCAGAACCCAACGCTCCTCGGCTTCATCATACTCGATATTGGCGTGCAATCTAGAAACGCTCTTGAGAGAGCCGAGGTCTATGTCGATTTGAGGGACAGCCGCTGAGGATGAGGGGGAGTTGGGAGGGATGCACCTCCGACCGATAGTGACGTTGGGGGTCTGGAGGTAATAGGTAATGGTTGGGAAAACGAGAGAATAGTATGCGCTGATCTTGTCAGTGGCAGCGGTGTTCTGGCTGAGCTGTACATCCATCGTCGATGTCGTCGTCGTCGACAGTCTCCGGGTGTTCAAGCTGTCGGGGTGTCGGATGTGACTGGGAGTACCAGACTTTGACTGAAAGTGGAAAGAAGAACAAACAAGGGAAGCGTGACTCTGTGTCACGCGTCACGCCCGCTCCGATGACCTCCACCAGTCCAGAGAACGAGACCATAACCCAACAGGTCAAGGACGGGGTCCAGTCCCTGGTCGAGAACGATGCCGACTCTGTTGACTCTGACCTCCGGTATATTGCCTACGGTGCTCGTCTACGGACAGCGTTGAGGGCCGGCTCACGATATGTAGCCTACGTGAGTTTTGCTCAATAGTTTTTTCGCACGTTCGCATTGTAAAGTTCACACGTTAGACCAGCGACATCGGTGAAGCCTTCCGTCCAGTCGTGCCCCCGAGGATCGTCACCGCCGCATACGGTATCTCCTGGATCTATCTTACTGGGTAAACATCACCACACGAGTCCCGTTGCCTTCAACACACTAAACCTTACTCTTATCTTATTTTTTTTCACCTATCTGTACAGTGATGTGGGTTATGAAGGTTACAAGGCATACCAAAGGGGTCCGTCCCCGATAGAAGCTGCCAACTTTTCCGAATCCACGCGCATCGGAATGTTGGTGGTAAAACGGGCCGTGTTCCAATCGATAGCATCCATGTGCGTGCACCCGTTCCTAACTTCCGGGGTGGGAATCCCGGATATCCTCGCGCGTATTCCCCGCGATAAGAACGTGGCCCTGACACTTATCCCCATTCGTTCCAATTAGGGCTCTCCCCGCTTTTACTATTCACACGGCCGTCAGGTACTCCAAGCCGCTGTTCACCAACGTGCGGAACCCCAGGCTCAAACTGTGGGGTCCGACCATTACCGGCCTCTCACTTGTTCCGGGCTTACCCTTCGTGTTCGATCATCCTGTTGAACGTGCTACGGATATCGTCTTTGAATGGGTGGAGAAACAACTGATCGAACGGAACGCCGCAGAGAAGTCATCCCGTGATGAGCCGTTGCAGCACCCATGATTACTCGTCACATTTACTTCGTCCCCGATAGACACGGTCTCCCTTGGATTCACCTTTAGAGAGGAATGCAATTACGTATACTTCCGTTCTACTTGCGTCCCGGCTTCAGCCCGATCGAAAATTGACCGCCAATACAGCCGTTCACATTTCGATACGCCGGTTCCGCAGAATACGGCGTTCACCTTTTGATCGTACATATTGAGGATTGGCATCCCGGCATGGTGCACAACGCCAGAGCCGGGTCCTCTGGCATAACTCGCTCCCATTGTCGGACCGCTCGCGGAAATCGACGACATCCATAGCACGAACTGTGAGCGCTTGAGCCGTTGGCAACCCTATAAACCGAAAACCGAACGAACCGGCCCATGCCACGATGTCGGGGGTGCCGGACTCCAATGCGATGTCAAATGACAAAGAACGTGTCGGGGCTGAAACGGTCTACCGAAACGCAAACAACTGTAGACGAGTTACATCACTGGGTACGTCATCATTCCTGTACGTTCGAAATGATTGCTTCATGCTACTTGGATTTCAGCGGACCGAGTCTCCGGTCATCGCACAAACCCGGGAGCCCGAGCCGAAACGCCACCACAGGACCGTCGAGGGTCTCCAAAGGTTAGATCATCTGTCTACCGAGAGCGATGTGGATCGTGCCTATCGAAGTCGGAGGAATCACTCCCACTTCCGTCACCACTGCGGTGATATTCTTTGGCGGGGTCAGGTCATATAACGGGTTCAATATCTCTAGGTTTGTCGTATTTTCCGTGGCCAGCGACTCGCGTGGTATTGAGATTGGGAACGTCGAAAATATACCGTTCAATGGACCTGCGTGAGTAATTAATGAGCTCCTTGCAATCCCGTCAAATGTTTGTCGGACCGGCGCACCGAGCTCATTTTTCGTGAAACTGTCCAACTGTACCGTCTCCGAGATTTTATACGTCTCGCAGCAAACGACGACTGGTATTGAGTGTTGTTTTGCCATCATCGAAACGAGGGCAGTCCCAGCTCGAGAGTGCACGGCTCCATTTGAATGGAGGGAGTGGGCACCAATGAAGACGGTCGAAACCTCTGCAATAACGGAACCGATGGCGGGAAGGAGGAGGTATGTACAGGGAATCCCAGCCGATGACAGCGCCGTCAGGAGTTTCTTCCCTGCGAGAGATTCAACTCTACAATCTCGACGCGAAGCACCAAGTCAAACCTTCCAGCATCGGCCTTGAGTCGACGACGTAAACGGAGAAACTCTTTCCCTCCCCGTGCGTCCGCAGAAGTACTTTCTCGACCACAGATGACCTGGTTATCGGCGTGAGGGAAATTCAAAGACAAGTGGTCGTGATACAAACCGAGCGTATGTCAGAAGTACATCCCCATCTTTGATCTTCAAACCCGCCGACTGTGCGATAACTTGACCCGCGGCGGTAATTCTCTCCTCGATGTAGTTGTCTATTATTCCACACAACGATTCTTTAGCCTACAACGGTTCCATCAGGGGATAACACAGTGAATCGCAAAACCCTCACATCTTGTTCTGGCAAATCAATGTCCACACCGCTAATCTCCAGTTTGAGCTGCCGAATAGCATTGCCCATAGTCACAGCCATTGGCCTCGCGGCGACGAGATGGCTGATCTGAGCCGACAAGTGCGTCATTAAATGCCGGGACAGAGTGTTGTTCTGGGGCGTGGTGTAATCTTGAATAACCTGGATCACGACCAGCTTCAGTACGGATGAAAGACCATGCGGGGGACAGGAAATACCGTACGTGTTTAAACGCAATGAGCGTAGCAAGACACCGCGCATTCGCACCGGTGATTTGAAAGTCAGAGAAAAGGAGACCAAGGCGTATGATCGCGGGGTGGATCGAGCCCTTGCCAGCCCCAGACTTTTGTTGCAGACCGAAATGTGAAAAGATCCGAACGCCACGAGGGTTTACGTTTCTCGAAGCAAGATCGGAGGCAATATTTCCACCAAGTCCTCCACCTGGCCGAGTGATGTCTCCCCCAACAATACTGGCTCTCGAAGCTCTCCGTTGATGCTGAGCTTGGAATTGGGTGCTCGGCCCACTCCCAGAGCTTTGCTTCCCACTCTGCTTCCCAGATGACTTCTCTCC
>Ga0307515_10023220_pt1 | contig 10883 bp, 15 predicted proteins | sample 17_EM_MG_FD_194513 | JGI IMG/M metagenome (GOLD analysis project Ga0307515, IMG submission 194513) | Populus trichocarpa ectomycorrhiza microbial communities from riparian zone in the Pacific Northwest, United States - 17_EM | ecosystem: Host-associated > Plants > Roots > Unclassified | place...
TCCGCCCGGTCGCGGTGAATCGAAACGCGTAAACTGTCACCGCGTCACCCCCTGGCAGGTTCTTAGCCGTCATGAATGTGTTCAGTACAAGCGGCACAAGGGATTTCCCAATTTCCTCGTGTGTGTTTCCCCGTCTCTTGGTGTTTCCCGACCCGGGTCGTCTGTAGCACCGGTGATTCATGAATATTCGTCATGTTATACCGCGCTATCTCCGATGCAAGTAGCCACCTTACATAAGGGGGGGGTGACCGAGTCCGATCCACCTCTTCCCAGACATGGCGCTCACCCAGAACAAATAGCCTATGTTCATCTGACCACCGGGAGAAGAGAAACCGAGCAACTCAGAACATTTCGAAGCCATGTGGAAATCATTTGACACCGACAAGAACCCGGTTCGGCATCCCTCCATCCGATGTTTCTTTCCAACACTCCATTCCAGCTGTCGGCCTAAATCTGGAAGTCCCCCTTCCCCACATTTTACATGTTCAGGACGGGTATATAAACCAGGTGGGGAGGGGGACGGACTCCTTGTGAAACTCACTCACCTGTTTCCCCACCCACCCTTCTTCCCAAGTTCCTCTCTGAACGGAAGGGATCATGATCTCCTCACGTTTTCTGCCGCTGCTCGTCTCGTGTTCCTATGTGGCTGTGACTCTCGCCGCCTCCTTACCCTCAGCCCGTGGTGGTGTTTTGTCAAAGCGCCAGAAGGCCAAGGACGCGACTGTCCTGATCCTCGGCGGTGGAGTTTCCGGTATCATCGCCGCGAAGACACTCACGGAGAAGGGTATCACGGACTTCAAGATCATCGAGGCTCGCGACGAGCTCGGTGGACGCCTGCACAGTGAGACGTTCGGAGAGCCAGGTAGGCAGGTGACTGTCGAGGTAAGGACTTTGGTCAACAGCTCCCTAAACCACCATTGATAGATCTTCTCTACAGGTTGGTGCGAACTGGATTCAAGGGATCGGTGGTGGTGAAGATGAAGGTCCCGAAAACCCTATCTGGACCCTCGTTCGAAAATATGGTATCGAGACGCGACTAAGCGAGTACTACGAAAACATCGGTGAGGATTGCTATTACCCGTGGTCTGGCTATCCACTCACACCGTTATCACAGCCATGTTCGATCAAACCGGAGCGACCAACTTCTCGGATATCTTTGAAGAGTATGAGGACGCTTATGCTGATCTGACCGTTGCCGCTGGAGCCCGTGTGGATAAGGGCCTGGTTGATACCACGGCCAGGACCGGCTACGGGCTGATTGACGTCAACCCAAAAACCGCTCATGAGATGGCCGTGGAGTATTATGCCTTTGACTGGGAGTATGCTCAAACCCCGGAGGTACTCGTTCATCCCAACGCTGCTCATTTAAATTTGACTGACGAGCCTGCCGCAGCAATCTTCGTTGATTGCTTCATCCTGGGTAAGTAGCTCTCGTTATAATTCATGTTGTTAGTCAAGTCCGCTCACCGTTTATTTAGGGTAATAACTATACCTTCGACGTCGCTTCCGGAGGTTTCTCCGCAGAAAACCAGCTTTCTGTTGACCAACGTGGTTTCAAGACCTTCATTCAGAAGGAAGCCGAGTTCCTCGCCCCGCACCAGGTATCACTCAATTCGGTTGTTAAGACGATCGCGTACACTGGCGAGGGTGTATCCGTTACCCTCGTTAATGGAACGACGTTGGAAGCCGATTACGCTTTGGTATCCTTCAGTCTGGGTGTGCTTCAGAACGAGGATGTGACGTGGGAGCCGAAGCTGCCCGCGTGGAAGACAGAAGCTATTCAGAGCATGACCATGGTCGGTGACCCTGTCTTGCTGCGTTACATCCGTCTCTTATACTCCGCATATAGGGCACATACACGAAGATCTTTATGCAATTCCCCGAAAAGTTCTGGTTCGATGGCGAGGTGGGATCTCTCGCTTGCTGTTACAGATCATCTTTCTGAGGGCGAGCACAGATTGCCATCTACGCAGACCGCATTCGTGGGAAGTATCCCGTTTGGCAGAGTCTTGATCACGAGAACTACTTCCCTGGATCTGGTGTAATTTTCGCCACCGTCACCGTATGTTTTCCTTCTCCGATTTTCGGGCTATTCTTACCGTTGTGAACAGGGTGATTGGTCCGAACGTATTGAATCGATGACTGATGCCGAAGTCCAAGCGGAACTGATGGAAGTCCTCCACACCATGTATCCTAACATCACCGACATGCCGGAACCCACCTCCATCCTGTTCCACAGGTGGTACAATGACCCACTCGCCCGTGGAAGTTATTCCAACTGGCCCGCAAGCTTCTTCCAGGAGCATCACGATAACTTGAGGGCAACCGTCGACGAGAGGCTGTGGTTCACTGGCGAGCATTGCTCTCAAAAGTACTTTGTACGTGATTCCTTGTTTAACTTGTACCATTCCCGCTGAGATTGTCGTTGTTTTTGCGCGTAGGGTTTCTTGCATGGTGCTTGGTTCGAAGGGCGAGACGCCGGTCAAGAACTTGCGGAATGTATCGAGGGCGGTGGATGCGTGCAAGTCAGGCAGTACTTCGAGGATGTGAAAAATGCCCGGCCGTACAAGGTTGATGAGTACAACACCAGCCGACGAAAGTAAGATGACGACCGTCTGGGTCGTTCACGTAAGCGGGGTTTCATATCGGGGACCCACGTTTCTTAATGATGTGCGATATACGATCCATCGATGAACTGTACTGCATTATCGTGATACGCATACATAGCAATAACGAGAGGCGCTTTAGCGAATACTACTTCAGCGTGTTTTGTGAATGAAGGTCAATGCGTTTTGCGTGAAACACGGAGGTGGATCTAACCGAATCGCGGCGGGGGTTTTAGCCTGTCGAAGACCTCGGAACAATGGCGAGAGGGTGATCAAGGAAACGTAAATCCTGATGAGATGGAAACCGCTCTGTTTACCGGACTCCGGTTTTTATGTGGAGGCAACGAGAGTCAATATAGAGCGCTGTATGCCCCTTTATGCTGTGACACATCGCGTCCACCAACCCGCGCATTTTAGTACAGCTCGGATGGCGCAGGGCCGATGCGCGCTGCGTTGGAGCGCGGACTACGACATGGGATGGCAGCCAAGACGCATATAGCGTGCCAAACTCGTGAAAACACGGGCGGCGTTACACAATATGATTGACGGAGGATGGATTCCCCTAGTGCTGTAACAGCTCGTTCCACGCCAAGAATGAGCTTCCGGCATATGGTATGGTACGGTTCCTGGAAGCGTTGGTGTGGTTGTCCAAACCAACGGGAGACTCGTGCTAATCTGGGAGATGACCAAGGGTGCCCGCGCTGCGCGGCCTGAACGACAACCCCCTAAGAATCGCCTTCGTTACCAGTCGAAACGTTGAATAACGCGCGCAGACCACGTCGGCGGAGAATAGAGAGGAGAGAACAGATTGTCCGCTGGCTCACCTCGGCTCCCTCGCTCTCTTTCGACGTTGGCTGATCCCATCACATCTGATCCAGGCTTGTCGCTGGGGCCGTGCTCAGCCACTGGCAAGTCCGCGCTTTCAGTGGTTACAAATAGCTCTTGATGGTTGAAGCTAAGCGAAATGGGTCCGATATCGAGAGTCGCTCGGGGCTCAGACCGTAGCGAGAGATTCCTCAGTAGCTGGGCGTGTCGCTGGTCGATGGCCAAGGCCCCAGCAATTCCGTAGCAGCCCGCCTTTCATCGTTGTGCTTGTGTGGAATGATTTCTGTGAATTTTGTTTCGAGTTTTGTGGATCAAAAGCCCACGTTGTGAGGAAGAACGGGAGAGGAAGGTTGACGCAGCCGACCATCTCTCCCTCCTCCTCCCATCCGTCAACCTCCCATCCCCCTCGCTGCCGTCCAGCATAAAATCACGGAGAGTGTTGTCTGCGAGGTCCCCTATTGTTTGTGCGTTTCTCCTCTTTCTCTCCCTCTTCTCCCCTTCTTTGCTGGCGTTTTCGAATCTCGTCGTCACCTTTGGTCGTCGCCCGGTCGTTCATCTCCCTTCGTTCCTTTCCTCCCCAGGTACTCTCTCCCCGTTCCCCACCCATGGACCACCATCACAGCCTACAAGTCCCAAACCCCGGAGGTTCCTCCAGAGGCGCATCGCGTCCAGTCTCTGTCCAGCCAGCATCATCAACCTCCCAATCTCAATCGACGCGGAAACGGGCGTCCCACACCGTACAATCTTCGCAGCAGCAACCGCACCAAGTGTCAGATGATAACCTTCCGACGTATCGCGACGTCTACTCTCACCCCGCAGCAGTGGCCTACGCTGCCAACCACCCGCGTCGCACCATTCCCAAGTTTGGTCCCTACTTACTGCTTCAGACCCTGGGAGAGGGTGAGTTTGGTAAAGTCAAACTTGGTCTCCATATGCAGTGGGGGGAAGAAGTCGCCGTAAAGCTGATCCGGAGAGGAAACATCGACACTTCTGCTCGTATGTCAAAAGTGGAACGTGAAATCGAGGTCCTCAGGGTGGGTTCCTGTCCTCTTTGTCATCTCTGCTCTACCTTCAGCCCCCATTGAAACGCTTCCGGCGGTATTGCGTCCGTTTCCTCTTTTAGGCTCTCAAACACCCTAACATCGTCCGACTATACGACGTTATCGAAACGGACAAGTACATCGGTATCATTCTCGAGTACGCGTCCGGCGGTGAACTCTTCGATCATATCCTTGCCCACCGATACCTCAAGGAGAAGGATGCGTGCAAACTCTTTGGTCAGCTCATCTCGGGCGTCTGGTACATTCACCAGAAAAAGATCGTTCATCGCGACCTCAAACTCGAAAACCTTCTCCTCGACCGGCATAGGAACGTGATAATCACCGACTTCGGTTTCGCGAATCGGTTCGAACACAAGGCCGACGAACTCATGCAGACGAGCTGTGGGTCCCCGTGTTATGCCGCTCCTGAACTTGTCATATCAGATGGCATGTATGTCGGATCTGCCGTGGACATTTGGAGTTGCGGCGTCATCCTCTACGCTATGCTGGCCGGTTACCTTCCCTTCGACGACGACCCTGCCAACCCCGACGGAGACAACATTAACCTGCTGTACAAATATATCGTCAACACCCCATTGTCATTCCCCGAATATATTTCCGCCGAGGCCAGGGACCTTCTGTCGCTCATGCTCGTCCCCGATCCCAAAAACCGGGCTGACATCCAGACTGTCATGAATCACCGTTGGCTCCGCCCTTGCGCCGTACTCTTCAACCGTACCCTTGCGGACCTGGAGCACGCAGCAATGGAACAACATCAAGAGAAGCGGTTGGCCTATCAGAAACAGATGAAAGCCACTGCTGCTGCTGCGGAGAATCAACGAATGGCAAGGAGTCAGTCCGCTCGGACGGATGGGTATGCCAACTCGGTTGGAGTCCTTCCATCAACCACCGCACGGAGTCGATCACATCGGGATTACAGTGGGTCTCACCAACAGCAGCAGGTACCGCTATACGAGACTTCGAACGATCAGCCTGTGTACACGTCGCCGCCCTCGCAACAGCAGGTCAGCGCTCCGGTGCCTTCGCGTAGAACAGCAACTTCGCAGATCGTTCTTCCCACTCCTGCCTTTGGAGTGGACGACGATCCGTTCGCCCCGACACCTTCGCGGGAGAAACCCGAGACCGACCCCTTGGTTTCACCTGTCAATGATGGAGTCGTCGACGAGAATGCCAGGAGGAGACACGACAGTATTTCAAAGAACGATGTTACCCCCACCACATCGACTTCGAAGGTCACCGCCGCCGCCAACAGTACCCGGAAACTCTCCAACGCTGGTGTTCCGCCTCCGGATCAGAACCAGAACCAGAGGAAGAAGAAGGATGATTTCAGGCATACGATTCAGGTGGAGTATAATGATACTGCCGCCTCCGAATCTCAACAACTCTCTCAGTCACAGTCGTCCCACCGCCAGCCTTCCCAGGAAAAGCAACAGCCAATCTTCCCGGTCAAGGCTTCGGAGGTGAGGACGAACGGGACGAGAAGAGTTTCTCAGACGACACCGAGGAAACCTGTTCCCCAAACTACTGCTTCCACTTCCACTCCTACTCCAACGAGCGACATACCGAAGATCAAAGCTCTACCGCCCACCCCACAGAACAACACCCCACGACCTAGGGCTACATCTAGAGGGTACACTGCCCCTCCTGATCCCGTTTCTTCGTCGTCGACCCAGCCTACCATTGAAGTCACCGCACCACTTTCGCCCGCATCTGCCCAGTCCGAGACAAATGGGGTAAGCGATTTAAACATAAGTGTGAACGGGACGGGAAGCCAATCTGCCAAGACCCACAGGACCGGACCCTCACTGGACAAGATCGGCTTCGGGAAGTTTTTTGGGACGACTCGATCCGCGACGGATCAGACGAACGGCACGACGAGGTCGATCGTGAACGGCGCGACGATGATGAACTCGAGGCAAGCTTCCGAGAGCGATGTACCCTCTGACGCTAGCGCCTCTGGGAAGCCTCGGAGGCCTTCTACCGTGCAGGTGACAACTACCTTGACCCCCCAGCCGGAGAACTTGTGGAATAAATCGCAGGATTCGACCTCGGGGACGCAAAATACGGGAGGGAGGTCGCCCCAGCTCTTGAGTCCGGTCGACAGCTCGAGTGCCAGCGCGACGTCGTCGAAGAAAAGCCGGAGGAACACATTGACGGTCATGGTTGAACCGTTTTCGAGAAGTATTAAGCAGCGCACCAAGTCGGGTCGAGGGGCTTCACGGGAACCGTCCTCGAAGGATAAGGATTCGGCTGGGGACAAATCTCGTGAGCCGTCGGATTCGCTCATGAACCAGGATCCGCCGAAGACGGCTGTCTCACCACCTCATCAGCATCAGGGTAGCAAGTTCCCAGAGGTGGTTAGGCCTGGTGTAGGTAACGCGGCAAGTACGAGCAAGGCAAAGAAGGTGATGGAATGGTTTAGGACGAAGAGTAGGGGTAGGGTACCAGATGAGGAGCATCCAGTAACCGAGAAATCACTTCCGACACCTCCCTCACGAGGCGTTCCTCTTAACGTGTCGACGAGCACAATTAACGGGCTGACCTCTCCTGTGACGGGTCCCTCGGCGAGCACACGTCCGCCCTCAACCAATCTGGACGTGTCAACACCCCGATCTGCTGTTCCGACGACACCTGGACACCCAACCCGCACCCCATCTATCGCTACGGACAAGAGTTTCTCGAACCCTCTTAAGAGGAGCTTCATTCTTTCACCAGCGGCCAGGAATATTCTGAGGGTGCACCACGGCGCGATGGACCAGACGACGATCACCAGCGGTAACCCGCCCGAGGTCATGAAACACGTGTTGGATGTTCTTCTGGAGATGGGTATGGAGGTGCAGGAGGAAAGCCAGTATAAATTCAGGTGTATCAGGCCGAAGAAGAGAAAGATCGGAAGCACTGGTGTCTCGCTCAAGGACGGGCAGGGTGGAAACGGACTTGCGGCTTTCAGCATGGTCGGTAGCGCCGCGAGTGGTGGGGTGAGTATCTGCAAGAATTTCTTCTCCCTGGAATGAGGGCGCTGACCTGACCGCCCACCTGTGCGTCTAGGTTGACAAACGTGGATTGCCCGTGCCCTCGTCTGGCGGAATGCTCAAGGGGTTACTGATGAGGCGCCAATCCTCCCAAGTATCCGGTTCTGGTTCTCCACCTGTCGACTCGGAGAGCAGCAGCCCCGGTAACACCGAATCCAACCCCTCGTTAACTACTCCGACGAGCGAACAACCTACCCCCGTAAACACTTTGTACGGCGACCAGAGCCAAGACCAGGGTGGGGAGGTTCGGTTCTCCGTCGAGCTGACTAGGTTGGACCGCCTGGAGGATACGTACAGTCTGGATATCAGGAGGTTGAAGGGTAACTTGAAGAGCTACAAGTTTTTGTATGACTCTTTGAGAGAGTAAGTGGATTCCGCTTATCCCCCACTCCCCCACTTTCTGTTATCGACGATTGCTGACTTCCGCTTTCTGTTTCCAGCCGTGCAAATCTCAACAGCGACAGACGTTGAAAAAGAACTTTCCCGGTTTCAGCTTTTCACAGAACCCTCCTTCTCCTTCTACGCGCATGTGTGCTGTGTACATATACGCTTTTTGAGGTTTTCCTGAGCCATTCCGATGTCCTACGCTCATTTTCACCCGATTTCCAACAACCATTAATGACGTGACGATTTTTTCCGACGATCTTTCTCTGTTTTGTGTATCGTATTCCTCTCTCAATTTCTCTCTTTCCCTCTCTCCTGTCATTATTACACCCCTGCCCTCCTCTGTGTTTTATTCTTGCAACTCGCTTCCTGTGCACACGATTTCTCCCTTTGTTCCTTGCCCCACTAAAAAAACTACCGCAGGCCATCCATCCTCTCCTCCCCTCGTTCTGTATCACGCAACCAAATTTCATGGCGCACTCCTATACACATAAGCATCTACCCAACACCCATCTCTCTTCGTCCTTTTAGGACCACCGGCTTCCCTCCCCCAACCCCCGTTCCTTTCACCTTTTGGAAAACTGGTTCCTCAAGCGAGTAAGCTTCGCGCCTTCTCAGTGTCGATGTCACCATATTTCAGGACCACAGTTTGCCCTTTGCCGTCACCGGGCCATTCAGCGTCGGCCGTACAATTACCCTTAGCCTATCTCCTCCCCCCCTCGGGGTTCCCACACCAACGTCATGCATTCTGTCGTCGTTTCGTCTCCTTTTTATTTCTTGTCTTGATTGTTTTCGCCCCCCCTCTTGTTTACCATCCCTCTCAGACTGTTTTCTTTCTCTGTTTCGGTATGTAATCTATTCTGTTGGTGAATGTGTACGAGATAAGAAACAGAAATCAGCCGCAGAATCCGGCGCCAACGCTCCTCGGTTTTAGCCATCACCGCACGATGCATACCCCACTACAACTGAACGACTTACCACCTGAACTGCTCGGGAGGATTTTTGGGTACCTCACAGCCCCAGATATCTTAGGGCTCAAGCTGGTCTGTCCGGCTGCCGGTTTCCCTTGTAGACCTGCTGACCAGGTCCCCTGTCAAGGTCAATCGTACTTTCCGTGATGTGGTCTCAGATCAACCACGTCTACAGTACCAGTATGAGCTCGCCGCTGCAGGGTTATTGGAAAAATCGGATGCTCCCGGGACATTCTTCGACCGACGGACGAGCTTGCATAAATATCGCTCGAGGTTCGACGGCCTGAAACCGACAAGCAAGTCAAGCCTACCCCTGGAAACGACCGGGCCTTATGGTAGGCACGAGAGTTCTGGAGACGTTTACATGATACACGTAGAATCGACGAATGCGCTTCATTTCTTTCGACCTCCATCCGCATCGGAGGGCTGGCCGATGGAAACGTGGAGTTTTCCGCTGCAGTTCGAGCCTGAACACTTTGTGATTCATCCCCCACTGGACTTGATCGTCATCACAGATAACGTGTAAGCGTAACACGAGTTCCCTCGCCCGCGAACTGGTTCTTAGTGTGTTGCGCCTGGTACTGGTTTGTGTGTAGGTCGGGCCGATCGCATCTTAGGAGCATGAGCACTGGAGATCCTCATCCCCTCGCTGCAAACCCATGGATCAGTCACAATCTGTGGCCCGCGTATATGAACCTGGGGCATCCGGGGCTGATGATTTCCGTCAGTGACCGTGTGCTTTCCGTCTGGATTCAGGGTCGATTCGGTTTGTGGAATTGGAGGACTGGGGTTAGATTCTTCGTAAGTCCCATCTCTCCGAAATCAATCCCTCCGTCTGAGGTGCACGCACTCTGTTTAGGACGGTGTGGACCTTTACGCAAGTTCAATAGCTTTTATCGGTGACGGTCGCCTATTGGTTGCTGACCAGGCGGGGGACCCCTACGCGCATGTGGAAGAGGCCCCGGGCCCGGACCTGACTCTGTTGGACACTTCGATCCTGGCAGACTTTCCCGCCGTGCCTCGCCAGGTGCGGTTTTTGTGCGACCCTCGTTACCGCGATATGCACGTGAGGATGCTGGCGGAGGAGGCGGGACACAGCGATTTTTCTGGGGTGATAGGAGGAGACGTCCCGTTTTACCCGGATCCCTCCCAGAGAGTCCTCGCTTTGCTGTTCTACATAAAGGGGGATGTCTCGGGTAAGGCTCAGGGTATCTGCGTGGTCCGCTCGGAGACCCTCCTCCGGCTCGCTGAGGAAATCGGGGAGGGAGTTGTCGAATGGGATATATGGGGAAAGTTCACCGTTGCACCGGATTTGGATGAGGTCCCTAGCGTCGATCGGCACACGAAGTATTCGGTTTCTGGGAGTAGGTTTATGAGGGTGGACGTTAACGAGGCGAAGAGGTGGGCGAAGATTAGGGTGTATGATTTGAGCCATTGGAGTCGTCAGTACCCTGATACTGAACTGTCAGATGGGAGGGAGGCATCGGGTGAGAAACGGGTGCGGTGTAGACTCACCGAGGTAGTTTTGAAGCTGCCCGAGAACGTCACGGTGTGGAATACTCGCGATGCGGCGATGTTGCGGGATAGCATAGTGTTCTTCCGTATGGGAGGGGGTTTCGAAGCACGGGGAATTCTGGATATTTGGAGTTTCTGGTGAAGCGAGCTGCGTGGACCCGCTGTCTTTGGAACGACCGCCCTTGCAATGATGCATGAATTTGAATCGTTACGTTTGTATTTAGTTAAGGGTTTGCACGAACGCCTCCCCGACCTGTTTCAAGCGTTTGAATACCTACTGAACGAACTGCGGTCGCGGGAAATGAACTTTCTCCCTTGATCGGATACCACCACCACTACCCAAGACCACGGACACAAACTATGGTACCCATTAACATGAAGCGATATAACACCTCTATACATGAAATTCCCCCCGTATCTTATACACAACCTCCTGGACGTACACCACAACAACACACTGGGTCGCTTCCCCGTTATCATTCCACCGCC
>Ga0307515_10023221_pt1 | contig 10883 bp, 9 predicted proteins | sample 17_EM_MG_FD_194513 | JGI IMG/M metagenome (GOLD analysis project Ga0307515, IMG submission 194513) | Populus trichocarpa ectomycorrhiza microbial communities from riparian zone in the Pacific Northwest, United States - 17_EM | ecosystem: Host-associated > Plants > Roots > Unclassified | place...
TATGCAATTGAAAAACAATTATAATTTTATAAATTATTTCAAATAAAAAAATTAATAATAAAAAGAATAGAGACCAAATCTAAAGGAAAAACATTTTGAAGGGAAGCTTTGAACAATTAAAGGTTTTTGTGCTAAAATTGAGGTAGAGAGAGAAAAAAAAGGTGGAAAAGGCCAATGATGCCAAATCGGAGGTTAGGTGACTACATGCACTACTTATGCATGCAGGAGACGCCGAGGAGATTCCAACGCCGCCTCAAAATTTAGTGTTTGGCCACCAAACAACACCTCAAGCACCGCCACCCAAAGCCCACGCACTTGATGCGTGTACTGTACACATTAATAATTGTTTTTTATAATATTTATATTTAATAAATTACCAAATTACCCCTCAATCCACGTGATAATAATAAAACAAAATCATAATGAAAAGACAAAAAAGCTCATTATAGTAAGTCTAATATTTTTTTTCTTTTAAGGGTAATTTAATCTTTTAACTATTTTGAAAAAAAAGGAAAAGACCAAGAAGTCCTTGTATACTCGGATAAAATATTTTTCTTTTTAAAGGTAATCTCATTAAAAGACCATTTTACCCTCCAATTTACACTTCCTCAGCTTGTATTATGGAGGGCAAAAATATTATTATGCTATTACAAAAAAAAAAACCAAAAGAGATGGAAAACACTGTTCACACAGACACATGTCAATGTGGATGGCAATAGTGTTTTCACTATCTTGCCCTTTAAAGAAAAAAAAACTTTGCCAAGTGTTTGAGAGTATAATTGTCTTTATATAGGGACAATTTCGGTGCTTTTAGATTGAGTGGGGCAACATGAGTAATTTGTTTTGGTGCTTTTAGATTGAGTGGGGGCAACATGAGTAATTTGCTTTTTGTCTTTATATAATTAGCGTTAGTTTCATATTTTATATAATGAATGCATAGTAAAATAGCCTACTTATCCTTGGAAGCAAGGGAGGGCCATTTTGTGATTTTTTAATTTTATTGCACAGTAAAAAGATTTATGAACCCTTAATTTTAAATAATTTAACTTTAAATTAAAGGTCTTCATGTCATTTTGTTTATGCTTTTTTTTTAATTAATCAGTATGGGTGGGTTTATTTAAGTATTTAAAAGAAAAAATTAAAATTATTGACGCGTGCAACTGATTAAAGTAGCCAAAATGATCATTCTAAGGTGACATCAACTTCATCTTGGTGTCTCCTTCATGGATATGTGACACGTGGACCAAGGATCTGCGGTTTGTCATTAGAGGCCATTTTGTTTTCTTCTTTCTTTCCCCCCACTTCCTTAGTGTTTGCGCCCTCCCACCCGATTTTCTAAGCTAGCCTCTAAACTTTTATTTCTTTTTTATTTGGCTCCTTTGCTTTTGGTTATGATTTTTTTTATAATAATTCATTGAAGTAGTTTTTTTTTATTTCAATTTCATTCTCATTGATTTTTTTTGCTTTGTCAAATTTGGTTCTCGATCTTTTAATTGCTATTTTTTTTATCTGAGATAATTTTTAGAATTGCTTTTATTTCTTTTTAACAATTTAGTTCTCATTCTTTTTATTGTTGTTTTTTTTCTCGCTTTGCAAAATTTTCAAAATTTGAATTTCTTTACGCAATTTAATTCTTCAATGTTTAATTGGTTTGGATTTGACCTTCATTAAGTCCATGTCTAAGATCTCACGGGTTGTAGGCTTTCAAAATTAGCCTGGCTTTATGAGCTTTCCACTTTGTTTGTTTTTTTTTTATCATTTTCAAAAGCTATTGTTTTTTTCGATTCATCCTTCAATATTTATTTTGTTGGGGATTGAGCTTTTGTTTTTTTTTTGCATGCTTTCTATGATAGATAATGTTTTTTATTGCGGGGGCATGCGGTGTCGAGCAAACCTTCTGAGAGGTGTGTTAAATGGGGTTTTGGATATAATCATAAACTTATGATTATAAGGTTTAGGAGTCGCCATCTAGTATTATGGTTACTAGGAAATCTATGGTATTTGAGAGTCTGGGTAAAAGACTTGTTGTGCAAGGAGAAGATATATCACCCACAGTGCACCCTACCTAAGGTAAACTGCATTGTTGTTTGATTGTTTTTCTGTGTCATGTTTCTATCCGTTGGTCTTTTTCTAAGCTCCAAGGTAGATCTTCCTTCATGAGGAAGTCTCTACCTTATTGGGTTAAAACTTAACCGTTCTAAGGGCCGAAGTTTAACATCACATTTATTTCCTAAATATAACTAATTCCTAATGTTACAAACAAAATAATTGTTATGGTTTTTTTGTATTTTGTCCAAACCCTAATGGATAATGATAAACTAGTTATGATACCCATTTTGCATTTTAAAACACGAAAAAGATGCAACTTTTTTTTTTTATGAAAATATACTTGGTAAACTTTTAGGATTCGACTGTATGCACAAAGATAAAACATATTTTTTGTATTTTTGGAAAAAGAAAATTAATTTAATTTTTTTAAAATTGTTGAATTTTCAAAAAAAAATTAAAGAAAAAGTTTCAAAGAAAACCAGGTATTTTTAATATTGGATCTGTATCTTACAGTGTAAGTCTACAGCCTGATATTATACAAAATAGTTGGAAAAACATGTAGGAAGCCCACAAATATTTTTAAAATGCCCTTTGAAAAATTTGAATTTTTTTAATATTTTAATATTATTATTAAATAAATTTGGCTAGCCTAGCCCAACCATCTAGCTCGAACCCAGCCGAGTCGAGTTGGGCTGACAGGCGGCCCAACAGACCTGCCCTCTCTCTTTTTTTTTGTCGGGCTGGACCCGGCCCAACCCACATGGTTTGGCCGAAACAGGTTCGGCCCAAGCCCACATGGTCGCTGGACTGGCCTAACTACCATACTAATTATCTTACCATGTGCATGCAAAATTATGCAATGGCCACCATGGGGGTGGGGGTGGGGGGGGGATCTTGTCTGACTTAAGGCAGAGGGTTATTGGTGGCATTCCTGGTGGTGCAGGGAAGACCGACATGTGGGTAGTGGTGGCAACGACGATGGAGACGCGGCGAAAGAAGAAGGGAAATGTTGGCCGATGAGGGGAAAAATTGGGGAAAAGAACTGATAATTTTCCATCTTTGGCTTCAGATTTCTCCACTCTTAGGGCATGGAATCCACCTTTATTTATAAGAGGTGGAAGAGGGATATTTTGTCTTTACTAGTGCCAAATATTGGTCTTTGACTTGAACCAGAAGGATCCCAACCATTGGTTCAAAATTGCCATCAAGAATTGTCAGATTTTGACAACTCAAAGTTGTATGAGTTGGCTTCTTTAGGTTGGTACTATCACATCTATGGTGTCAATCAGCTGGAGGGAGCCATACTAGGGTGTAGTAAAATGTCAGGCCATCATGGTGGTACATGTTTTGTCAAATTTTGTGAGGAGACAAAGCATCATACGCACCTGAAAAGTAGTCATCTCAGCAGTTTTTTTAGGCTAAAAGAAGAAGAAGAAGAAGAAGATGAATATTAACCAGACAACATGTTGGGTGGACTTTTTATTTTTTTTCATTCTTCAAAACAACGTCGTTTTGGACATTTTAGGGTTTTAATTTAGGGGTTTGAACAAAGTTTAGTTTGGTCATTTGACTTTTAATTTCTTTCAATTTCACCACTAATTAACCATAAACTTTCAATTTTATGTAATTTTACCCCTGCCGAACTTCAATGCCAGCCCTGGATTTCAATGCCTTCTCACTTTGGTCCTTAATTTTGAATTTATGCAAATTGATCCTCAATTGACCATTAAACTTTCAATTCTTTTCAATTTTACCCATGATTTCAATCAATTGGGACCATTGGGTCTTTAGAGTTCGATATTTTTTTTCAAAATGGTCCTTGACTGTGAATTTCTTTAATTTAACCCTTAACTGACCCCAAAACTTTGATTTTCTTGCGATTTTACCCCTGATTTGAACCAATTGACTTTGCAAAATTAAATTTGATCCTCTAAAATTCCAATCTTTTCAATTAAGCCCAAATTGGGCCCCTAAACTTAAATTTTCACCAATTAAGTCCCTAACAAAATTAATTTGACCCATTTAAAATATAATGAAGTCCTTGCACTTAATTAAATCCTTTAATTTGACCCAAATTAACTCTTAAATATAATTAAACTTTAATTTGGTCTATAATTAAATCAAATTCGCCTATTAAAAATTTAATTATATCTTTAGACTTAATTTTTATGCAGATTCATCTAATAATAATTTAATTTGATCTTAAATCTGCATTTTATCTCAGTCTTCGATACAAATAGGGTACAATTAAGCTCTTAGTTTCATCTAAAATTACAACTTAATTTTTCTATATATTTGAAATCCTCCCAATTTATTTTTGCTAAAATACCAGCCTTCTTGCTATTATTATTTATTATTTATTTTAAAATAAAAAAATATAAATTTTGGTGAATAACTGAAAAATGAGTTATGATTTCCATAATTAAATAGCGGTAGGTTTCCAACGCGGTATGCACTGTGCTAGAGCAGATAGTCCTCCTCCCTTAGATACTGCAACCAGCAGTGAAGGAAGCTCATTACTGCACACTGATTTCAGCTTAAGACTATAAGAGAGGGCCTTGGCCATAACCTGACCTGCTTGGAGTTCTAAACCGAAACAAGAATCTGAACCACCGACATTGGTCCGAACAAAGAAAGTTCCATAAAGCTAAAAAGAAAAAGAAAAAAGGAAAAGTTTAATTAGTTATAGTGACTTTACAGACTTAAAGTCGACGAGGGAGTTGTCCTCTGTTACAAGATTTCTTCTTCTTCTTCTTCTTCTTCTTCTTCTTCCATTCCAGTTGTCATTACTTGCGTACTTGTATTCTTCGGAGAGAGCTAGTAGTTCTGTTGAGTCTGAGAGATGGTGGATGAGTGTTACAGCAAGAGCATGTGGTCTTTCACGCTAGTGGTCCTGTTGTTAGTGTCATGCACTATTGGGGAAGACCCTTATAGGTTCTACACATGGAATGTTACTTATGGTGATATCTACCCTCTTGGAGTGAAGCAACAGGTGAGGTGACAAGGCCCCCAGCCCCCCCTTTTTGTTTTTAGTTTTTTCTAATTTTCTAAGATGTTGATTATATGGAGTTTTGTATATAATTAATGGCAGGGGATATTGATAAATGGGAAGTTTCCAGGCCCACAGATTGAGTCAGTGACAAATGATAACTTGATTATCAGCGTGTTCAATAGTTTGGATGAACCTTTCCTCCTCTCTTGGTTAGTTTCCCTTTATAATCTTCACAAACATCTTGAGTATCTATAAATATGTGCATGTAGAAAATCTAGACTTTCAATGTCCTGATGAACGGAGTTCAAAAGAAAAGGGGAAATGACTTCAATTTTTCGGTAACTTTCTACTATTAGAATGCCACTTTTTCTTGTTCAATTTGCAACCATGAATGATCAAGCCGTTTACCTGTTATTCAAATCAGACGGTCCACTAAATGCCCTCCTTCTAAGGCTACGGCTTACACACGCGAACAGACAAGCGCGCACACAGTGCCTCGAACTTATAGGCACGTTAGGCATTGGTTGGGAACAATCTACTGTAGATAAGGGCTCGTGGCTGTTTTGGGTTCCTGTGATCAAACTGTAAGACTGGACTAAGGTTTCTCTGGCAAGCACTCTGCCTGTTATCGCTGGTAGCAGGAAAAATTCCACTGCTAGTGGTATAGGACATCCATAATTTGGTCCACAAAGAACATAGATCATAGATATCCAGAAAAAAAAAAGGTTCTTTATGATTGGGTTGCTGAATTGGTTTTTTTATGAAACTTGTATCTAATAAGTAAATGGTATGCCCGGATCTGATTCATGCACAAGTCCACAAAGAACAAAGATCATAGATATCCTGAAAAAAAAAAGGGTTCTTTATGATTGGATTGCTGAATTGGTTTTTTTATGAAACTTGTATCTAATAAGTAAATGGTATGCCCGGATCTGATTCATGCACAAGAATGGGTTCAGCTAGAGCTCTCAACTTGTTATGAGTTGATGCAGGCTGCTCAGATCTAGATCAATATACAATATGGACTTTGCGTCTTATCTGGATATCTCAGAATGGATATAGGAAATCTTATTAATTTATGTCCTTGCTGGGATATGGTCTGAAATATATACATATACTTGCCATTAGGCAAGTGGGAGGAGGGCTATCCAGGGCGTTAACCTGTGGAATGCAAACTGCACACAACAAGGATTTGATACTCTAATTTCATCTCAATTAATAGGATACCATGATCATGCATTTTCATGTGTGCATGTGTGGAAGATAGAAAGTGCTTAGGATGATATTTCGTTACTAATCAGAAGTATTCTTATTCATGTTTAGGAATGGTGTGCAGCAGAGAAGGAATTCATGGCAAGATGGAGTCTATGGTACAAACTGCCCCATCCCACCTGGGAAGAACTTCACTTATGTGCTCCAGGTGAAGGACCAGATTGGTAGCTACTTTTATTTCCCTTCCCTTGGCATGCACAAGGCTGCAGGAGGCTTTGGAGGCTTCAAAATCGCAAGCCGTTCTGTCATTCCTGTACCATTCCCTCCTCCTGCCGGCGATTTCACAATCCTGGCTGGTGATTGGTTCAAGAAGAATCATACAGTAAGAACCATGCTTGAAGCAAATTCTAACTACCCAATACACATAATTTAATGTAGAAAAGAGTGACGGATACAGCTATGACAAGTCAATGCCATATGCGCTCATCAATGGGCTTATGTTCGACCTTGCAGGATTTAAAAGCAATTTTAGATGGTGGCAGTGATCTTCCCTTTCCAGATGGGCTACTCATCAATGGTCGTGGATCAAATGGCTACACATTCACTGTTGATCAAGGTAATCAATTATTATCAGCAGTCACTCCTGTATGAATTTAAACATAAAGAGAGTTCTCATATTGGGATTATTTTGTGTTGCATGTTGGCCAGGCAAGACTTACAGGTTACGGATATCAAATGTGGGGCTCACCACTTCTATCAATTTCAGAATTCAGGGGCATAAAATGTTGCTGGTGGAGGTTGAAGGAACTCACTCACTGCAAAACACTTATGATTCCCTTGATATCCATTTGGGGCAATCCTATTCTGTTTTGGTTACAGCTGATCAAGCAGCACAAGATTACTTCATTGTTGTCTCAACACGCTTCACCTCTCAAGTGCTCACTACGACCTCCATTCTTCATTACAGTAATTCAGCAGGAAGTGTTTCAGATTCTCCGCCCAGTGGACCAACTATTCAGCTTGACTGGTCTGTTGAACAAGCTCGATCCTTGAGGTATTTCCAAATTCCTGTTGTTGAGGTCCTCAAAGGTGTCATAACTATAGCATTCATGCTGATCTTTGCTCCTACAGAGTGTAAATTGACATTCATTTGCATAGTGGTGTTGTAAATTACCCGAGATGAAATCAGAAACAATGGATTTCTGAAAATCTGAGAATTGTCCCGTATATTTGTCATACAGCAATAAACTTCACGTCTAGTGGTTGTTACATCATATATGGTATCCATAGTTGTTACAATGAATAATGGTAAGAAAGGTGTAATCTCTTTTTGTTTGCATAAGGAGAGTGTCTTTTTCATACTACAGGAGTCCTCTTATTGATTTTTGTGTCCTCTCATATTTATCAGGCGAAATCTAACCGCAAGTGGCCCTAGACCTAACCCTCAAGGTTCTTACCACTATGGATTGATCAACACAACTCATACAGTTAGACTTCAGAACTCTGCTCCAATTATTAATGGCAAGCAGAGGTATGCTGTCAATAGTGTGTCCTTCATCCCTGCTGATACTCCCCTTAAACTTGCGGACCACTTCAATATCCCTGGAGTTTTCTCCCTAGGAAGCATCTCGAACAATCCCACTGGTGGTGGTGCTTACCGCCAGACTTCTGTCATGGCTGCTGATTTCAGAGGTTATGCTGAGATTGTTTTTGAGAATCCAGAAGATAATGTGCAGTCTTGGCACATTGATGGCCACAACTTCTTTGTTGTGGGGTAAGTTCATCATAACTTAATTACATCGTGTAATGTTTTCTGCTGGATTCCTCAGTATGGATACTTTTTCTGGTGAGCAGGATGGATGGAGGGCAGTGGTCACCTGCAAGCAGATTAACTTACAATCTGAGAGACACAATTTCTCGTTGCACTGTTCAGGTACAATACAGAATTGTTATTAATATCAGAAAACTTGTGGAACATAAAATTTTTTTCCCTTTATTCTCTTGTTAATCTGGATCAGTAGCATTAGAAGAGGTATGATTGCGTCTTCTATTGCTGTAGTAATATTACAACATTTCAGAAAGCTGGAAAGTTCTTATTTAATTTTTCTTCTCACCTTCGGTATGTCAATTTCCTGAAGCATGTCATATTCTGTGATTGGACAAAATTTCTTTTGTGTTTCATGTTTCAGTACGCAAAGTTTGTACTTAACATGGTTAATAGCCCTGAATTTAAATTACTCCGCGCATTCTGCACAAGGGCACATTATCTCAAAATGGCAACCAGCACTTGTATAGTTGTACTGCTTCTGAAACCTCTCCTTTTCATTCCTTTGATGAATTACATGAGGCTTCTTTTCCCACTTGTTCATTACTTTCTGAGCAATCTTCTGACTTTCAGAATGTATGTTGGTTGTGAAAATTCAAAATTCCTCGATCCCTTCAGCATGCTTTAGCCTGTCAGCACTGAGACGGGCTCTCCTTATTTATGAAATCCTCGTCCTAAAAGGAAGATGCATTTATATGACATCTTACAATATCTGATGAAATACAGGTCTATCCGGAGTCATGGACTGCAGTTTACATGCCCTTAGACAATGTGGGAATGTGGAACGTAAGGTCTGAGAACTGGGCACGCCAGTACTTAGGACAACAATTCTATCTTCGAGTCTACTCCCCAGCAAATTCCTGGAGAGATGAATATCCAATCCCCACAAATGCTCTTCTTTGTGGTCGAGCTGCAGGACGTCTAACTCGGCCTGTATAGAGCACCATGCATAGCAGACTGTCACGAAGGCGTGACATGGTCAGTTGTAATCTAGTGTAGTAGATTTCGACGGGATATGCAGAAGGCTTGACTCTATCGAGCCAATTTTACACAACGTTATTGTTTTTGTTGTCATTTGTTCCTAACTTAATTTCCTTGGATTCATTTACAATTAGAACCTGTGATTGATTCAATAGACATATGAATGAGTATAATATTTCCTTTTCCTTCATGAGCATCCCTCACTACGTAGAAAACCTGAGTGGTTCTAGTTAACTACAAGTTGAGTTGATCATAACTCTGCCTTTTGACTTTCAATCACCCTGTCTGGTAATAAATAAGATATCTTGACAACCTTGCCGACAGTTAACTACATCTGCATCAATGCATTTATAGTTTAGACATTAACTTCCTTCCCAGAAGATGACCATTGACCAGTTATATCCACTTCACATGCCCTCTGAGAGCACATACCAGGTCCTTGTTTTTTGGTTTCAACCTTTCTCTATCGTTCCATCCCTATCATCTTCCCTGATGCGTTGACTGTTAATTCAGAAAAGCTGATTGTAGTAATATGCGCAGGCTGGGATTGATCCTTCTCCCTGGTTTTTGCCTATTTATTCAATATCTCATTTTATTTTCTAATTAACCCATTTTAAACCCGGATTAAATTCACATTTTCACTAATACTGCAAAATTTAGGCTGGAGGTTTACATTCAGTGGCGGAGCCATGTAGGGACAAAAGAGGGCAATTGCCCCCTTAATTTTTTTTTAAAAATATTAATATATTAGTTTAGGGAATTGTTACTACAGGAAAGGAAAAAGAAAAGCTGTCATTGTTTATAATTGTTGAGTTATAATATAATATAATATATATACACAACACCGCTCATTCCACAACTTTTTTCCTTTTTCTCTTTTGTTTCTATATTAAATTGATGGTACCGGCTTTAAAATATGAAATCCTTCACTGCAGTAACAATTCCCTAAACTAATATTTTTTGTTCCTTGCCTTTGCTGCGTTGTTCTTTTCACGAGTTGCTGTGCCGCTTTATTCTTTTCATGAGCTGTTGTTCTCTGTCTCTCTTCATGCAAATTTCTCATCAAGTATAGGTAAGCAATTAATCTTTTTTGCCTTTTGCTTTATAGTTTAGGTAAATTTTCTTTATTTTTTCTATTTATTTTATTGTTTAATTTTAATTTTATTCTTTTATAATTAGTTATTAAAAATATTAGGGTTTATGATAATTTATGGGTTTTGATATAAATATGTTTAAAATAAATGTTTAAATCTACTAATTTAATCAATTAAATGTTTCTTTTCTTATTATAAAGGAATAAATTAATATTCATGCAAAACCACTATTCTTGACATCTTTTGTATTGGCATAGTAGTTTATTGAAATTTAATATTTTTATATGACTTGTTTGTAAGTAAAATATCAAGTAGAAAACATGTTTTTCAAGAATTGTTTCTCTTACACATACACTAGGCATTGCTCCTCAATTAAATATCTAGAAATAATTAAGTATAATTTAATCAACATACTTATTATATGTATATAGTTATGAATTGAAATAGGTTTTGATTTTGATGAATTGATGTGTATTTTGCTATGAATTTCATATGAAAGATTTATAATTATTGTGTAACTCAACTGATTTTTATTTAACAGTGAATTATTATGTAGTTGTGTTAATTATTATGTAGACACTAATGATGATAAAAAAAATCCAGCAGGTTCATATTAAATTAACATGTCACTAGACAAGTATTTCAAGCGTAAATCCCTTGAGGATGAAGAGTCAATCAAAGCTTAAAGCCATGTAACTCAATCAAGTTCAAAGAAAAGTCATATCGAAAT
>Ga0307515_10023222_pt1 | contig 10883 bp, 8 predicted proteins | sample 17_EM_MG_FD_194513 | JGI IMG/M metagenome (GOLD analysis project Ga0307515, IMG submission 194513) | Populus trichocarpa ectomycorrhiza microbial communities from riparian zone in the Pacific Northwest, United States - 17_EM | ecosystem: Host-associated > Plants > Roots > Unclassified | place...
AGGAGAGCGGCTCGTATCAGTACAGAGCGGCTCATATCAGTGCAAACGGATGAGCAAACGGAGATAGATATGGAGACGAATATGGCTGTGAATATGGGAGACAAGTCTGTATATATACGGCCTTCTGACCTCGAGAAGATCAGTCAATCAATCAAGTCAAAGAAGCATCCAAAGTAACATTTGGTTTGGTTATAGATGCTGAGTGATGAATTGTGATCCTGTTATTTATCAACTACCTATACAACCACTGCCGCGGCGAGTGTGGGTGATACTTAGATGGTATTTTAGGAAACTTTAGATAGTAACTTAGTGATATTATGTTAACTACGGACGAGTGATACCTATGATCAATCAACGCTAGAAAACAAGACATTAACATTGAAGATAACAATGGTGACGCGATGCTAGTCGGTCATTAATACACCTCTAAAACTACAATCTAGAAGCAGGACCGCAAGCTGTTACAGGAATCTTCCCCCGATTCAATACCAGCATATTCAACGGGATACGGTTTTGAACAGCAATACGATCTGGACTGTAATTTCCAATTGGCTAGCACCATCGTACGCCATTCGGAGGGTTGGATATATATTACTACCAAGTGGTTGAGAATGAGTGGAGAGCGGGGTAGATGAGGAGGGCAGCGACCCGCAGATCTGGAGAAGAGGAGATATATATTGTACTATAGTCCCTATTTAAAACCTAAGTATATGGCAAGATGTCCCGAGAGTCCGGCCTCAAACGATAATTTCTAAGCTCGTTACGGTATCGCTCGTGATAGATGATGCCCGAACCTTATCAATCGATGCTGCGGGTTAAGTTGTAACTCTCAACATTCATTCCAGGCGAAGCGGCGAAGTTCATAACCCACTCTGGCGTAAGTAGTTTAGATACCTGGAGGCCCTCCAAATTCTTTTGAGAAATCTCCAAAATTCAGATCTCAAATCTGAGAGAGGGATCGTTATCTCGTTTGAAATCTTTGATTAGAGGTCTTTTTTGAGAGGCGTAGCTTTGAAAAACCACTCTCCGGGTTGAAATTTGAGATCGACTGCTCAGTTAAGCAGCGTTGCAACGTGATCGGAGTGGTATGATTCTGCCCCCTCTCATCCCTTGACAGTTGCAACTGTTGGCCATCAACTGATCTCCCAAGCTCTCCTCGAGCGTTGATGCAGCTTTTTGGAAATACTCTAGGCAGAAATTTTCAGAGAGCTGTGCCAAGGGCGGTTAAGGTTGTCGTGTGACCGGTGGTGGGGTTAGATCCAACTCTAGACCATGCATAACCCGTCTTTCTTCGAGGGTCGTTGAAAAATCTTGCTTGGCTATGCGCCGTGGATTTGCTGTAGATCCGGAGGTGGAAACATAATGGAATCCACAGCCTCAAATGGGGGGGTGACGATCATGCTTAAGTTCTGGATCCCCGTAATCGGCCGGTGAATTAAAATCCACCAATGAACTGTTATCTATGGCCTCTTTTTTCCAGGCATCGGTCTGCCTTTCAACACAAGTCTATCAGTATTCCAATGCTTGCTTCTCCTTGGGGCCTCGTCTGGTCGGGCTTTCACCCTGTCAAAGTTTCCCTGCCATCTCTGACTCTTTCGCCGACTGTAGTCACCCCAGCCTCCATCAATAAAAAAATCCCGCATCTGGCCTTGAAGATGAAATTTGTCTCGCACATCGAATGCAACAGACGAAGTTTATGGGCGAATGATACGGCACTCGACATTCAATGTTGCTGTTTGCAATTCAGCCGTCCACCCAGCCATTCTATGACTCGGGCCGGCAATTGCACCGAAACATTGCATGGATCTTGTGGGCTCCGAAGAACATAGCAACAGCCTGGCGGGGCCGTTGATGTGTAGATCACGAAAGCTGAGGGCATGTACACCATCCTTATTAATTCGTTATGCGACATCCCCCCACGCATCGGAAGATGCTCCGCTCGCTGTCCGCAGTTGATATGTTTTAATGCAGAGCTTTGGATAAAGACAAACCGAGATTTACCACTTACAGTAAGTCCGGGCGCGGGATGGATATTGGCTATACTCGGTGATGGTCGGCCGTGTAGATGGGCGCAGCAGAGTGTTTGACATCAGATAATGTGCAAATGTAGCACCCTAAGAAAGGACGAGGGTGTGGACACCTTACGTTTACCTTGTATACTCGAGTATTAATGTTGTTGGGTGTTGTTTCGCACCTTGCATATTGAGTAGTTGGAGGCGCAGCAGTGTGCAGGTGCAGCACTCGAGCAACGTGTCAAGACCAACCTTATCTATGCTCTGCAATTGGTAGCTGCGAAAGCCCAGCGAGGCTGTGCGCGAGAGTGGAGGACCTTCAGTAGGATAGAAAGCATTCTAACCGTTCTACAACAATTTCGGAGAATTTAAAGTCTTGGATAGCCGCTGAGGCGGAATGAATTTTTGTGGTTTCCGGATAGGGAAATTATTTAGATCTATCTTACCTCGGTAACGAAACCTAACTACACCTCTGCTCTGTAACTTCAACTTCAGCTCAGGGAAAAACTTATCAACGCTTGTTGAGTACTGTCTTGGATTGGTCCTTTGAATTTCAGCGATTTCCGAGTCGCAGATACTTGGTGTGACGTGTTTTGAGTTGATAGATTAATCATTGGTCTATCTTCACTCTATGCATGCATGGGTCCTGCACTGCAGCAGAATTCGGGAACTGTAAAAGCACAACGTTGTACTCCTACATAGATTGCAGAAGTAGAGTCGTTGTCGGACAACTTTCTTACAACTTTTCCGACCAGTAAAATTCAGGTACACCTAGCAATCCGCAGCTTATTTGCAGGCTTTGGTAGGCAGAAAGGTCGCAAAGAAATTGTCCGGGCAGCGGGGCTGAACGACTCTAATGTGCGCGCAGTTGCGTTGGCATGTAGCCTCGAAAAGCGGAATTCCAATTAACGGAGCATTTTGCGGCCCTGTCATATCCGTGTTGCTCACAGAAATTGCAGAAACCGTGAAATCTGATAGTCAGAGTAAATAAATAGGCTACAACCAGATATGATGTTCCGCGAACTTGGAGCTAAAGAGTTCACATTGTAATCACACATCTATATCTCATCGCGATGATGGAACAAAGCCTGCCAACAAGGTAATTTGACCTGCTGTCACTCCGCCCACCTGGTACTCTCTGATTTGCAAATACAGATATATTAGTAAAGTGGTACTTCTAAAGTTTTTGGAGGATAGGTTTCCGCGAGACAAGGACTCGTTGTTGATTGAGGTAGGGTTTACAGTAGCACAGCCTTGCGGGCTTGATAAGAACAAGTTGACAAGGCTTAGGATGTCGATGGATTGTATTGGAAAATCACTGTTCCCGCGAAACTCTCGGAAGTGAGTCTAACTAGGGACGGGCTTTGCAATTTATAGTTAAACAACTGACGGAACAACAGTTAGAGATCCAGAAAATTCAGAACTCGGTCGGTACTATGAGAAGATAATTATATAGAAAAGGCTGGGGTCTCTTGTGTAGCCTGATGTTCACGAGAATTTTTGCCTTGGAGGTAGCAGCGGTGGTTGGCCATGGGTGGATGGCTGCAACGGATATGGTCATGTACATTAGAAACACTTGTTGCACGCGCATGCACTGCCACGATGCTTTCAATTATAAATGTTGTGCGAGCGCTGGTATTCTCTGAGGATAACCAAGATTCTTAAAAGACTACAGCGACAATGGAGACAACTCATCATATCGATCAAGTTCATATCGACTCGGATATGTTCGACCAATGGGAAACTTATCCCGATAATGAATCCCGGTACGATCCTATTGAATTCAATCTTGAATCATATGCGGACCGGTTGCGCGACGACGCACCGCGTTTACTGAGTGATTCGACCAACGTGGATGTTTTAGCTGTCCGCTATTCTACACGGGAAGGTGAGCAATAGAATATACACAATTGGAAAATACAACGATGCTGATTGAACGGTGGATAGGAGTTTTGATAAAGAAGAGCCGAATCGAACGAGAGGAGGACCTCAGAAGCATAGTAACGGCAAATTCTGCAGTAGGTTCCCAGAAAATCTGGGAACGAGAGCAGAGACACGTGATCATGTAAGTTTCTGCAAGCGAAATTTATTCAGACTGTTTTCTAAACCATTGAAGATATATTGGCCCCACGTTCTCATTCGGAACACTTCAGATATCCAAAGAGATTCTGCTCAAACTTCTTACATCTCATGCTGTATTCCCAGGATTCCTTGATCTCGTCCATCTCTACGGACAAAAGACGGATGAAGTGAATGAAGATTTTGCGGTTTATAGGCAGCATATTACGAGGGGGCTAGGTCACGGGGAAAATAAACTCCCTATCATCGAAGCACTTGGTCTGTTTTTCCTAACATTCGTATTCTAGGATGCATACTTATAGTCATGGGTTCTAGAGGTGTGTTATAATTGGAAATATGTTCAACAGCGAAAGGATCACGTCTCTGCTGGGACCATTTGGACCACACGAAAGATGGGAATGTATGCGAAATATCAGCCCGCCAAAAAAACCACCACCTGGATACCAATACAGGCCTCAAATGACTTCCTGCACCGATTGAATGATGTATTCGAAAGTGATAAAAAGAGGATTCGGGGCAGACGGCACGACTTGGATATCCATCTGCTATTAATGAAGACGGCCAGTCAGAATTGGACTCCTTATATCAATGACCTGGAAATTGAATTCAGGGGTATGGTAAGCACTGTCCTGGAGACTGTCTTTTATCAATTGAGGATATCTCTGGGCTGAAATACACCTGGGGAAACTAACTCTTTATAGGACCGAAAGGCATTTATGTGGCGTCCGGACCCGAAATCTATGACCCCGATTGCAAGCGAACACAAGGATTCAGAACTTGAGTTGCAAGATACTCAGAGAATCCAAAGGTTTAAGGTCAAGCTTATTCAGCTTGCGCACTCACTGGACATCAACTGTGCCAATATCAAGTCGTTAAGAAGGGGGTTGAAGGCTTTTCAACGGGAGGGTGGCGCCCAATACGCATCAGTTGACCAGTACCAAAAATCTGATCGGGAACTGAACGAGCTGTTTATTCAGACCATGGAATACAGAACTCGCGTCAGAAACCTCATCCAACGAACCGAGAGCCTCTTCTCGCTTGTGATTACAATCGTAAGGCAATTAAACCCACAATTCTATACACATGCCACTAATTGTCCGAGTAGATTCCTTATATCTTTCAAGCGCGCGAGAACAGTTTGATGCTCAAGATTTCCGAAAAAGCTACGCAATACGCAAGATCTATGAAAGTCATTACCATTGTCTGCATGTTATATCTGCCCCCATCACTCATAGCCGTAAGTTAATCACCATTTAAGTTTGTGAGTCTACTGTCTAACAAATCCATTAGGGTGTGTTTGGTATGGGGCTCTTCTTCGACAATCGAGATCTGGTACCGGCTATCTGTTACTTCTTTCTAGCAACCGCTGTGTTGATGGTTCTTACGTGGGGTGCTTGGGTATGGTGGGAACGCAAACGTCCGCCTTCAAGCGACGAGGAAATGGCAATGAAAAGAGAATGACCAATCCGAGGACAAACAGATAGAGAATTTACTAGAAAAACTATGTGTACCTACTTAAGTATATAACAATCCCATAATCTAACTATCCCCCGCAAGGACGAAATGTACTGTATACACCTACAATCGACTAACCTGGAGCTACTGATTTTGGTGCATTCACTCGATTGGTGGGTTCAACCTCACCTATTAGTGACCAGTTGTGACATCAGTTGTTCGCTAGCTGGCTGCACACTTTTATCTCCTGGATCCTACTCACACTATAATGCTACCTAGATTAGAACGATGCCCCCGGTTCTACGAAAGCGAAAAGCGGATGCTGTGGTTGACCCTGATATCTGCCAATGTGGTGGCCCGATAATTACCTGGCGGAAGGAACTGCGCATAGTTCCAGACAGGAAACCTGTGGCAATTAGAAAAGCGTGGAAGGAGGTTAAGTGGGCCCTGTGCAGAGTGGCTGCGAATAGAGCGAGAAGGAACTCGGAAGCGAAGATCGCAGCAAAGCAACAGTGGGAAGCTGTGATACAGCAAACACTATGGGTACCGAAGCGGAAGTGGATCCGGGAAGACTGGGAGTGGGCGGTCTATCCTGATAAGAAGCAAAAGTTACTTGCGGCGAGATACTATCAACTGAAGTGCGGTTATGCTCCGACGGCAACATATCTCAAGCGACTCGGTCTGCGAGATGACGATCAGTGCTGGTGGTGCGGAGAGGCTGCCCAGACGCGGGAGCACTTCTTCCGCCACTGCAGGCGGTAGGGTAATGAATAGAGGGAGCTGTGGAAAGTAATAGGGCTGGAAAGCGGGACGGTGTCGGCATGTCTAGATATCTGAGCTGTTTTCTCTGGAGAAGTGCGATCAGGCTTGTCTCGTGCCCAGCCTCCAGTGTGTTTGCTCGTACCTCGTTTATCCATAGGAAGCGAGCCTGCGAGCGAAGGCAACGAGAATTTGGGGACGAGACAACGGTCAAGCAGTGATGGACTTCCCCGCGTCCGCGGAGGTTGGGAGGTTCCCACGCCGCTGAGAAGAGTGGGCAGAGTGTAGTCTTTTTTCTTCCTCTTTCTTTTCTTTTGTTTGTGGCAATTCATTTTTTCGTCTGTTTAAAAGGGAAGAAGGGCAGCTCCCCCACTTAACCGCCACCCAGAGGGTGCACTATCATACTCTTAACTAAGTACTTACCGGGTAGCGGGGGGGAGCTCCGCCATCTAGCCGGCTCGCCCGGAGGCGGAGGGGATATTAGGTCCTGTCATACTCTAGTAAGAGTGCATACAGTATGAATAAACAACAACAACAACTAAGTACTTACCTAAGTAGAGTGAATACAGTATGATTAAAACAAAACAAACAAAACCCTATATATATGCGTACGGCAAAAAGGCCGCCGTAAGTAGATAACTGGTGATGAATGGCGACAGAGAAACAGGGACGCAATCTGGCACTGACTGGACCAAAGAACTAGTTACAATAAAAGAGAGAATTGATCGGTACAAAAAGGATGAAGTGTTAAGTGGTGAAAGTGATGATGGAGTTCTTTCGTGCCTAGCGTGGTGGCGAACAAATTCCACCGACCATGCGAGTTTGTTTGTTTGTTTGTAATCATATTGCATTCGGCCGCTGGTGGCCATGGCATATCCCATACATATTTCCTCCCCGCTTCTTCCATAACATAAAGAAACAAAAGCAAAGTCGCGAGTCCTCTTCCCCCAAAACAAAAAGAAACCGCCAAAAAACAACATCAACTTTTACACCCCCCCATCACTCGACTCCTCGTGATCTGAGTTCTCTGCCTCCTCCACCACTCCGCTAATTCTGCCGACATCTGTACAGGATAAGAAATCCATCAACGCCTGCGAACATTTTTCTTCTGCAAAAACAAGAGACATTGGCAATGAAATCTTTGGCTTCTTTAAAACCTTTTCAACGCCCTCGTACCCCTCCTCCCCCTCTTGCCCATCGACCCAAAGCCTTTTTTGTTCTCGTTTCCATCTTTTGCACCACTTAAAAAGGTGGTCTCTTGTCTGATATTCATGCCCACACCACCAGCATTTCATATCTCTTCTTTTTCCGATCTGCAATAGGTGTTTCGCTATCAGTGCATGTCCTGATTCAAGCTGATAAAACCTCGCCACGATCGTCTTTTTGGCTTTCATCACCGCACTATTACCCCCCCTCTTCACCAAATCATACCGGTAACTGTGCTTTGACTTCTTCCCCAACTCTTTTATTTCTTTCTTACTTTCTTCCCATTTCACCTTGGTCAACCTTCGGCTAACATGGGAGAAAGAAACATAATCTAAGAACGGTGGCGGATTTTGCGTTTCGGTTTAACTTCCGCAATGCTTATACGCCGCCTTTGTCGCTTGTTGATCCGCTTCTTCATTGCCCTCAATCCCCTTATGGGCAGGTACCCATCGGTACTCTACCTGGATATTTTTTCTGGCTAATGCATCGGTCCAGTTCATCATTCGTAGCGCTAGCACCTGTCCTGGTCCTGGCTCGTCCGATTGTATTCTTCTTAAAGTTGCCTGGGAATCCGTAAAAACCGTGACCCTGGCGAACTTTTCTTTTTCCGCTTTCTCATCCGCAATCTTTATTGCTTCCGACATCGCATACATTTCCGCATCAAACGCTTCTTTCTGTTGACCCAGGTGTGTCCTCCTCTTACTCCACCTTCCCTCTTCTTTCCATACCACTGCACACCCGACCCACTCATCTTCTTTTCTCGCTCCATCAGTCCAAAGAACAAGTCCCTCCCTTTCCAACTGTGCCTTTTCCAACGCTTGTTCCTCATCCTGAATTATCACTTTGCCTTTAAGGCATCTTTTTTCCATCGGTAATGTCATCTTCTCGTAACTCCTCCTTTCGAAAGGTTTATCCTCCGGGATCAACTCATCAATCCCCTCCACCCTCTGTACAACATTCCTCTGTACTTGTAACATTTTCCCTCCGCCTTGAGCATCAGGCATCATCATCTGTCTCAACTTATACCGTCATACCCGGTTATTAAGAAGAGCCTTTGCCGGTCGTAAACCCGCATCATTCATCAAAGCTCCTTGAGGTGTTGTTCTAAAGCATCCGGTTACCCTTCTGCCCTGTTCATTCAACAACTTTTGCACCTCCTGAGCTCGACTTTCTTGTCCATGCCACCACAATTCAGACCCATACAACCCCACTGCCTGAACTGCCGCGACTTGAATTCTTTTGCACCCTTCCGAGCTTAATCCTTTCTTCGTCATCAAGGATCTCACCCTATTCTGCGCTCTCCTCGCTTTTGCTAAGGTCTTTTTTGTATGATCATTCAGGGTAAGCATATCATCCAGCCATACCCCCAACCATCTTGTCGCTTCTTTATTATACGGAACCTCATGATCTCCTACCCTTACTCGGGCATTCATCTTTGGTTCCTTATTCTTTCTTCGTCGAGTGAACAACATCGCCTCCATTTTTTCGATGTCGAACTGACAGGCATTCTTCTTTGCCCAAATTGTTGTTTCCGCAGCACATATCTCCAGTCGTTGTGTGCATTCCCCCACATCCTCACCTTCAACCACCCATGCCACATCATCAACAAAAGATATACCCTCACTTCCACATTCTTCTTGTTTCTTTTCAACTTGGCCGAACAACCCTGAGAGGTATATGACGAAAAGTACTGGCGATACTGGCGACTCCTGCGGAACCCCTGTTTCCACATCCATACTATCTCCTTCCTTTCCATCCATCGACATTATCACTTTTCTATCTTCCATGAAACTTTCCACCCACCTCACCAGGTCGGCTTCAAATCCCATCTCTTCCATTCTTTTTATCAAGTTCCCCTTTGCCACATGTGGAAAGGCTCCCTTAACATCCATCAACAACACTGCCGCAGTATTCCCCCTCCCCCACGCTTCTTCAACTCTCTTCATCAACCTTCCAACCGCATCTATTGCTGACCTTCTCTTTCTGCATCCAAACTGTCTGTCATGAAGTAACCTCCTTCGCTCACACTCCTCTGCTATTGCGTTGGCTGCCACCTTCTCAACCACCTTTCCCAGACAATTCAACAACGTAATCACCCTGTATGCTTTGGTGACTCCGTAATCTGGTTTGTTCGGTTTCGGTATAACTACCCCCTTCGCTTCCTTCCAAACTCGCGGGTGTATTCCTAACCTAAATGACGTTTTGACAACATTAATTAGCCTTTGAGAATCCCATTCCCACAATAATCGTATTGCCTTAAACCCCAGCCTATCCAGGCCAGGTGCCTTTTGAACTGACTGATTAAACAGAGCCTCTCGGATGTCTTCATCAGTAATCTTTTTCCACATTTCTCCTCCTTCCTCTTGGGCCTTTCTCTCCACACCCTTCAAAGGTTTCGGAAATGCTTCTTCTTTTATCATCTCCGCCTGTTCCTCCCAAGACTCCGCCACCTCCCCTGTTCTGGATCTCAAAGACTTTGTCATTTGTTGTCCGCCTGGTTTCGTATATCTCAACGCCTGCCAGACCTGGTCTCTTGTGGCCGAAGTTAGAAACTTCCTCCACATCTCTGTTTTCGACTATCGAATCATTCTTCTCAGATTGCTTCACTGCCTCTTAACTTGTTGCTGCGACGCCTCCCCTTTCTTCCGGGCTCTTTTTATTGATCCCAAAATCTTTCTATTTTCTGCAATCTCCACCGTCCACCACCTTTTGGATCTTGCGCACACCTTAACTTTTTTGCAGCACCTATTGAGATGATTAACAAAGTTCCTCTGTATCCACTCAGCTTCTCTCTGTAAATCATCCTCGCTGCTATTCTCATCCAAAACAGGTCTCTTTGAGCCTTTGTCCTTCCACTCTTTTTGTGCTTTTTTAAATTTTTCTTCCTCCTCCTTCGACTTAAGCCCATCGATATCCCATCCTGTAATTTTTCGCGATACTTTGGTTCCTTCCCCTTCATCCCATCTTAACTGGGCACACACCACCGCGTGATCCGAAGTAGTTGCCAAATCTGTTGAAGTCTCTAACTTGTCGGCCATCGAGGCTTTTGTGATAAAGAAGTCAATAAGCGATCCCGAGGTTTCATCGTTTCTCGTATTCGAATGGGTTTCTTCCCCATCCGTAACGTCGATCAAATCGTACTCATCCATAAGATTTTCCCAAAAGTTCGCATCTCGCTTTGGTGGGCACTGCGGGTCCCATCTATCACTCTGAGCATTCCAATCTCCTCCCAGGAGGATCTTCTCCTTCTCCATAATTTCACTCCATCTTGCTGTCTGTGCCGGTCTGCCTTGACTCCTCACTCCCTCCTCTTGTCTCAGCTGATCATACACATTCACCAATCTCATCTTTCTACCCATCGGGTACTTTATA
>Ga0307515_10023223_pt1 | contig 10883 bp, 12 predicted proteins | sample 17_EM_MG_FD_194513 | JGI IMG/M metagenome (GOLD analysis project Ga0307515, IMG submission 194513) | Populus trichocarpa ectomycorrhiza microbial communities from riparian zone in the Pacific Northwest, United States - 17_EM | ecosystem: Host-associated > Plants > Roots > Unclassified | place...
CGCTCGCGTGGCGAGCGGGTGTGGACGGAGTCGCGTAGCCAGGAGTGAGTCCGTCGCCTGGGGTGACTGATTCGGACGGAGAATCCCTTCGCCGGCGGGCGTCCGGCTGAGCATGCCAGGGCTAGAAGCGTGCCGCGTAGTCGCCGTTCGCACTGGCGCGCCAAGTAAGCGTGAAGTGCAAGTTGCTCAGACCGTACTCATGCCGCCCCTCGCCCCATCGCCAACGCGAGGACGCCGGCCGGAGAATCCTGCCCGTCAGCCCAATGCCTCTCGCCGATCCTGCGGCCCGGCGTGCAGTTCGGGCGGGTGTGGTCGCCAGGCCTGAAGGCACCGGTTCGCGAGTCTTGGCCTGGCAGTAGCCGCCGGAGGGTCATAGGCGCGCGGCGGGGCAGACCCGGTGTGGGCGGCGAACGCCGCTGGCTTTCCGCGGCGGCGGGATTGTGTCTCCGTCCGTAAGCGCGTCGGCGTAACAGGGACGCCCTCGTCTTCCCCGTCCGGTGTGCCGCATTCTCGGTGTAACGCCTGATCAGCCCGTCCCCTCACCGCCCCGCCCATACCCCCACCCCCCGTACCAGCGCTGCCACCCCCACTCGCAGCGTCGGCTCCACCACGGGCGCGAACAGCGGCGAGTGGTTCGACGGCAGGCCGTACGCGATCTTCTTCGCCTCCTCCAGATCCGTCGCCCCCGCGAACGCCGCCGGGTCCGCCCCTCCCAGGAGCCAGTACACGCACGGCACCCCCGCCTCCGTGGCGAACAGCCCCACGTCCTCGCTTCCCGTCACCGGGCCTGGGTCCATGACGTTGCCCGCTCCGAACTCCTCGGCGAAGCCGCGTGCGATGACCTCGACCGCGGACGCGGTGTTGACCAGCACTGGGAACGACATCATCGTCTCGATGTCGGGTGGTTTCGGGGCACCGCTGGCGGCTGCTTCGCTGTGGACGATGCGTTCGATCGCCGCCATGACCTTCGCTCGCACGTCCTCGTCGAAAGTGCGGATGTTGAGCAGCATGACGGCGTCGTCGGGGATGATGTTCTCCTTCGTCCCCGCGTTCAGCGCTCCGATGGTGAGTACGGCGGTGTCGCCGCCGGGGACTTCTCGCGAGACTACGGTTTGCAGGCGCATCACGGTCGCGGCGGCCATCACGATGGGGTCGATGGTGGCATCCGGGCGTGAGCCGTGGCCGCCTCGGCCGTGCATGACGACGCGGAGCGAGTCGGCGGCGGCGAAGGCGGAGCCGGCGCGGAGGCCGAGCATGCCGGCGGGCAGGGGCGCGACGTGCTGGCCGAGTACGACGGAGGGTGTGCCGAAGCGTTCGTAGAAGTCGTCGTCGAGCATCGCTCGCGAGCCCGTCCCGAGTTCCTCCGCGGGCTGGAAGACGCACTGGAGGGTCCCGCGCCACGTCGACCGGTCGGCGGCCAGCGTCTCGGCCGCACCGAGGAGGCAGGTGACGTGGACGTCGTGCCCGCAGGCGTGCATCACCGGCACGTCATGGCCGAAGTGGTCGACGGCCCGGACGGTGCTGGCGTACGGCAGCCCGGTCTTCTCCTCGACGGGGAGTGCGTCCATGTCGGCACGGAGCAGCATCGTCGGGCCGGGACCGTTGCGCAAGATCCCGACGACGCCGGTGCGCCCGACGTTCTCGCTCACCTCGTACCCGAAGGCCCGCAGGTGTCCGGCGACGAGCGCGGCCGTGCGGGTCTCCTGGTAGGAGAGTTCGGGGTTGGCGTGCAGGTCGCGGTAGGTTTCGGCCAGATCGAGCGCGTTCATCGAAGGCCTCCAATGTCGGCTGCCTCGTGACGCTAACACCGGATCCGGCTCAGTCGAGGTGCTTCCCCGCGACGAGCTCGGCCTCGAACCCGTGCCTGTCGGCGATGTAGGCCGCGTAGTGCTCGGGCCCGCCCGCGTAGGGGTGGCGCTCCGGGTACAGCAGTTCCCAGCCCTTCGACGGCGCCTCCTCGACGAGCCGGTCGACCGTCGCGGTGTCCTCGGCGTGGAAGGCGAGGTGGTTGAGGCCCGGCCGCAGCCGGTTGTGCCCGCAGTCGGTCATCGCCACCGAGCACTCCATCACGAGATAGGCGTCCCCGAGCCGCCACGAGCAGCCGCCCTGCCAGTCCTGGTACGGCGACCAGCCCAGCTCACCCAGCAGCCAGCCCCAGCTCTCCCGCGAGGCGGCCAGGTCCGGCACCCAGAGTTCGACGTGATGGAAACCGCCCATGTGGACTCCTGCTCGCGAGGGGGTCGAAACGTGGCGAAACCTTACGCGATCATGAGACCGGGTCCCGCCTCAGTGCCCGAACAACCAGCCGATCCGATCCCACGCGAGCACGTAGTACACGAGCAGCACGGCCGCCGACACCACCGCGAGCCGCGTCAGGCCACTCGCCCACAGCGCCGCCGCCCCGCCCCACAGCACCAGGAACTCGATCCCGAACCGCAGCCATCCCGGCACCGGCACGGTCGCCTCACCGTTCCTGCTCGGGTCGTCGGGCACGGCGAACGTTCCCCACACCACGCCCGCGACCACGGGCAGCACGACGACCAGCGCCCACCTCCACGGCGACGGGAGCTCGCGCCACCCGTAGGCGGCGAAGGAGGCAAGTGCGCACAGTTCCAGCACGAACCGCACGGCGAGCATGACGGGGTTGAGCGACATGCTCGAAACCTACCGCCCGTAGACCGCCAGCTCCGCCTCCCACTGGGCGTAGGTGTTCTCGACGGTGAAGACCGCCAGGAACCACGACGCCGACTCGCAGTCGGTCCCTTCGCCGCCGGTCAGTTCGGCGCTGATGACGCTCGGCGTCAAGACCAGCTTCGCGCCGTCCTCGGCGCAACCGTCCAGGACGAAGGCAAGGGCGGTGGAGTCCTCGTCCGCCTCGTCGGGAAGCGCCTCGCGCAGTTCTCCCGAATCCTCCGCCCCCACGGCGATGAGGTCTTCGCGCATCGCCGGGGCCGCGCCCCAGCCGAAGCGGGTCGGCTTGATGTCGCCCGCTTCTCCGTCGAGCACGCCGAGGGGCACGAAGTGCGTCAGGACGGCGGGACCGTCGGGGTCGACGGGCGCGGTTCCGCCGACGGTCACCACCGTGGCGACCTCCGCCTCCGGGACGGCGAACTGCACGTAGGCCTCGTACTGGCGCGCGCACTCCTGGTGGTCCTCCCCGCCACCGAACTGGACGACCAGGTCGGTTCCGCGCAGGAAGAGCTCGGCGGTGTCGGACAGGCGGCAGTACGTGCTCGCCGACAGCGCCACGTACGTCATGCCGGGCACGTCGGCGGCGTTGAGGGCGGTGGCCGGATCGCGCGGCTCGGTGTCGCCGCCGGTGGCGTCGGTTCGCCAGCCCCGCAGGAGTGCCACGTCTATGGGGGTGTCGCTCATGGCGCCGGTGAACCGCCCGCCGGAGTAGTCGGGGACGAACTCGACGAGCTCGGCGTCGAGCTTCGTCTGCTCCGGTGGCGCGGGGGAGCAGGACGTGGTCGTGATGGCAGCACCGCCGCACGGCGGCGTGGAGGCGTCGCACGCGGCGAGCAATGCGACGGCGAACAGCAGGGGCACGAACAGGGCGGCACGCTTCATGCCGCTTGAGACGGAGGTCGGGCGGACCCGGTTCCGCCCCCGCGGAGCCGTGACCGGATTGTGAACAACCGCCTGGCACCGCCCTGTCCTACGCGTCCATACTCTGGGACGTGATGGCCGCCATTCGGGACGGCTCGATATGGTGCAGTAGATTCAGCCGCCTGAACCCGCGTTAAGACGGCCCACCGGCCGTCCGGCGCAACCTTGACGAGGAGGTCATTCGGTGACAGCGATCGCGGTCATTCCCGGCGACGGCATCGGCACGGAGGTCGTCGCGCAGGCGCGCAAGGTCCTCGACGTCGCGCTGCCCGGATACACCGCCACCGAATACGACCTCGGTGCGCGCAGGTACCACGCCACCGGCGAGATCCTGCCCGAGTCGGTCGTCACCGAACTCGACGGCCACGACGCCATCCTCCTCGGCGCCATCGGCGACCCGAGCGTGCCGCCGGGCGTCCTGGAGCGCGGCCTGCTGCTCAAGCTGCGCTTCGACTTCGACCAGTACGTCAACCTGCGCCCGTCGCGCCTGTGGCCCGGGACGACCAGCCCGCTCGCCGACGTCAAGCCCGGCGAGATCGACCTCGTCGTCGTCCGCGAGGGCACCGAGGGCCTCTACGCCGGCGCGGGTGGCACCCTCCACGAGGGCTCCTCCGCCGAGATCGCGACCGAGGAGAGCCTGAACACCCGCTACGGCACCGAGCGCGTCGTCCGCGACGCCTTCGAGCGCGCCCGCCGCCGCGACCGCAAGCACGTCACCTGCGTCCACAAGACGAACGTGCTCACGCATGCCGGCGGTCTGTGGCGCCGGACCTTCGCCGACGTCTCGGCCGACTATCCCGACGTCGCCACCGACTACCAGCACGTCGACGCCGCCGCCATGTTCCTGGTGACCCGGCCGCAGGCCTACGACGTCATCGTCACCGACAACCTCTTCGGCGACATCCTCACCGACATCGCCGCCGCCGTCACCGGGGGCATCGGCCTCGCCGCCTCCGGCAACGTCAACCCCGACCGCACGCACCCCTCGATGTTCGAGCCGGTGCACGGTTCGGCGCCCGACATCGCGGGCAAGGGGGTCGCCGACCCGGTCGCCGCGATCATGTCGGTGGGCCTCCTCCTCGAACACCTCGGCCACGGAGACGCCGCGACCGCGGTGACCCAGGCCGTCGCCGCAGACCTCGCCGGGCGGACCCCCGGCGAGCGGCTCGGCACCGACGCGATCGGCGATCGAGTAACCGCGCGGGTAGCCGAGATCCTCGGCTGACCCGCCTCGCGTCTGTCTTCGTGTAACGACATCAACGGGCGCCCGGCGGATCCTTCCGCCGGGCGCCTTTGCGCGCGGATGCGGCGGTGGGGTGTTCCGGCGCTCCTGAACGAACGGTAAGTTGACATGGAAAACACCATCACCGCCCCGACTCGCGCCGGGGTCAAGTCCTTCTCGCATCATGAGAACAACGCCTCCGGAGGTCCACGCATGAGCGGTGCCGATCTGCTCGGTTTCGAAATCCGGCCGAACCCGAACCCCGCCACCGACGACGAGCGGGCCGCGATCCTTGCCGACCCCGGTTTCGGCAGGACGTTCACCGACCACATGGTCACCGTCAAGTGGACCGAAGGCATCGGCTGGCACAGCGCGACCGTGCAGCCCTACGGCCCGCTGTCGCTGTCACCGGCCACCGCCGTCCTGCACTACGCGCAGGAGATCTTCGAGGGCATGAAGGCCTACCACGCCGCCGACGGTGGCGTGACCCTCTTCCGCGCGCGGGAGAACGCGCGCCGCTTCAACCGCTCGGCTGGCCGGATGGCGATGCCGGAGCTGCCCGAAGAGGTCTTCCTGGAGTCCCTTGAGCAGCTCGTCCGCATCGACCGGAAGTGGATCCCGGGCGACGCCGAGACGAGCCTCTACCTGCGGCCGTTCATGTTCGCCTCCGAGGCGTTCCTCGGGGTGCGGCCGGCCAAGGAGTACCTGTACTGCGTGATCGCCTCCCCGGCCGCCGCCTACTTCAAGGCCGGCCCGAAGCCGATCTCGGTGTGGGTCTCCGAGGAGTACACGCGCGCGGCCCCAGGAGGCACCGGCGCGGCCAAGTGCGGCGGGAACTACGCGACCTCGCTGCTCCCGCAGGCCGAGGCGATCGAGCAGGGCTGCGAGCAGGTCGTGTTCCTCGACGCGGTCCACCGCAAGTACGTCGACGAGCTCGGCGGCATGAACGTCTTCTTCGTCTACGACGCCGACCGCACGGTCGTCACCCCCGAGCTCGGCACGATCCTCCCGGGCATCACCCGCGACGCCGTGGCGACCCTCGCGCGGGACTTCGGCTACGAGTTCGTCGAGCGCGCCTACTCCATCGACGAGTGGCGCGGCGACGCCGCCGACGGGAGCCTCACCGAGGTCTTCGCGTGCGGCACGGCGGCCGTGATCACCCCGATCGGCGTGGCCAAGGGCCGCAAGGGCGACATCGAGGTCGGCGGCGGCAAGGCCGGCGAGCTGACCATGCGGCTGCGTCAGGCGCTCCTCGACATCCAGCACGGCACCGGCCCCGACCGGCACGACTGGATCTCCCGCGTCGCCTGATCGGGCAGACCTTCGAGGGCCTCCGGCGAGCGACTCGCCGGGGGCCCTCGCCTTTACGCGGACGCGGATAAATAAGCCTCGACGACCACTTAAGCTACCTACCGGACAGACGGCACCAGGCGTCACGGAGGGGTGGACGTGATCGAAGGCGCGGTACGTCTCAACAGGTTCGGCCTGGAGCGGGGGAGGTTCTGGTCGGCGGTCGTGCTGGCCCTGGCCGTCTTCGCGCCGGCGCTGCTGTGGACCCAGTGGGACAGGTCGGTCGACGGCGAGGAGGCGGTCCCCGCGGGGACCGCCATCACGTTGGAGGCCAGCTCCAACCCCGGGGCCGCGGGCAAGGGCAGGGTCTGGTTCACCGTCCCGGGCGACGGATGGGTCACCGAGACCGGCGCCAACCGGCAGTCCGCGGTCACCCTCGTGCACTCCCCGGTCGTCGTCCGCACCAGCGCGATCGGCGGCGTCGACGACATCCTCGTCCTCTTCGAACGCCAGGCCCGCGACCTGCGCATGGGCAACCGCGTCCTGTTCGCCACCGGCACACGCGACTACACGACCCCGACCGGTCTGTCCGGCTACTGGGGCGACCTCACCGGCGAGCGCTACAGCGGCGCGCTGATCGTCGTCGGCCTCGGCGAGGTCGCCGCGGTGATCGTGGCAGTGGCGCCGCTGGGACGCCTGGAGGACCAGCTCGCCGACATCGCCAACATCTTGGCGACCCTGGAGGTGAGCGATGCCGAGTGACGTGATGACCCGGGTGGTCATGGAGGGCCAGGGCACGTTCGTGCGCGTGCGGCGGCCCGCCTACTGGCTGTACGTCGGGTTGGTCGCCTTCGGGCTGCTCTACATCGGTGACAGGTTCAGCGGCGCCTTCGATCATCTGGCCGGTGCGCTGTGGGTGCCGATCGTGCTCAACGGCCTGCTGGCGGTGCTGTTCGTGTGGATCCTGGGCCGGATGGACCTGTTCGAGCGCGAGCCGGCGGCGGTCCGCGCGGCGGCGCTGCTGTGGGGCGCACTGGTGGCGACGTCGGTCGCGATCATCGCCAACAACGCGATGGTCTCGCTGATCACGAAGCTCTACGGGGTCAACTTCGCGACGAAGTGGGGCGCGGCCCTGGCCGGGCCCATCAACGAGGAGTGGCTCAAGACCCTCGGCGTGGTCTGCCTGGTGCTGATCGTGCGGGAGCACTTCCAGCGGTCCATGGACGGGCTGATCTACGGCGCCTTCGTCGGCCTTGGCTTCCAGGTCGTGGAGAACCTGACCTACGCGATCAACAACGCCGTCAGCAATCCCAACAGCGACCTCGCGGGTTCGGTGTCGGTGACGCTGCTGCGGATCCTGATCGCCGGGCCGTGGAGCCACCCGGTCTACAGCGGTGTGGCCGGGCTGGGGATCGCGTTCGCGGCGACGCAGACGGGCCGCAAGTGGTGGGTGCGCTACGGGGTCGCGGCCTTGTGCTTCCTCGCGGCCTGGGCGCTGCACTTCCTGTGGAACTCGCCGCTGCCGGCGTGGCTGCCGAAAGGCCTGGCCTTCTTCGCGGTCTACGGCAAGGGCGCGCTGATCCTGGTGTTCTTCTTCATCCTCTACGGGATCTCGGCCCGCCGCGAGTGGCACTGGTTCACCGAGATCATGCACGACGAGCCCGAGTCGGTGGTCACGCCCGCGGAGCTGGAGTCGATGCGGACGCTGCGGACCCGCAGGCACGCGCGTAAGAAGGCGGCCAAGGACTACGGCCTGTACGGCAAGCGGATCGTGACGCGGCTCCAGCGCGCGCAGGTCGTGCTCGGCGAGGCGAAGGCCCGCTGCGAGCGCGCCGACGGGGATCTCGCGTCCGCGCCGGACGTGCTGGTGGCGCGGGCGAACATCGTCGGCATCCGGGAGGAGCTCAACGCCCCCGGCAAGAAGCGGATCGGACTCAAGACCCGCAAGCAGGAGGGCGAGGACGTGGGCGGGTCTTAGGAGCAGCAGCCCCCGCCGCAGCAACCGCCTCCGCCGCCGCCGGCGGGCGCCGAGGCCGCGCCGGTCAGGCCGACGGTCGACAGCAGCTTGACCGAGTCCTCGTGCCCCTGCGGGCAGGGCGCGGGGTCGCTCGACTCGCTCATCGGGCGGGTGAGCTCGAAGGTGGCTCCGCAGGCGCGGCAGCGGTAGTCGTAGCGTGGCATGCCGGAATCGTAGCGTCAGGAGGGGCCGGGCGCACCCGCCAGGAGCGCGTCGACCGTCGACGTGATCAGCGCCAGCCGCTCCTCGTCGCCGTCGGGCAGCGCCGAGGGCGCGGTGTTGGCGAGCTGGGTGTGGCCGAGGTAGACGCTGACGCCGATGACCGCGCGGCGGCGGGCCTCGCCGGGCGGGAAACCGGCCTCGCAGAACAGCTGGGCGACGTAGTCGACGCGGCGCTCGCTGATCCGGCGCAGGACCGGCCCGACGGCGGGATGGCCGGCCGAGGCCAGCAGCGACAGCTCGATGCGGTGGGTCGTGCCGTGGCCGATGACGGTCGCGAACAGGCGGCGCAGCTTGACGACGGGGTCGGGCTCCGTCTCGATGCCGGCGATGACCTCGGTGGTCCCGCGCTCCTCCCAGCGCAGCAGGGCCGCCTCAATGAGGGCGTCGCGGTTGCGGAAGTGCCAGTAGAAGCTGCCCTTGGTCGTCTTGAGCCGTGCTGCCAGCGGTTCGACGGCGACCGCGGCCAGCCCGCCGCGCGCCAGGGCGTCGAGTGCGGCGTCGGCCCAGTCGCCGGCACTGAGACGGGAGCCTCGTTGCGTCATGACCATACGCTAGCGTACGGTCGAACCATACGGTTGCGTATGGAACCTTGGGAGGTCCCCGTGCGAAACGTCCATTCCCGCGCCATCGCCGCCCCCGCCCACGTCGTGGACGCGCTGCTCGACACGCTCTCCGGCCCCGGCGACCGGATCTGGCCGGTGCCGACCTGGTGGCCCATGCGCTTCGACGGCCCCCTCGCGCCCGGCTCGGTGGGCGGCCACGGACCGGTCCCCTACGAGGTCGCCACCCGCGAGCCCGGCCTCGTCCGCTTCGCCTTCCGCCCCGGCGTCGGCCTCGAAGGGCACCACGAATACACCGTGGAACCCGACGGTCCCGACGACTGCGTCCTCACCCACACCCTCACCGGACGCGCCGTCGGCGCCGGACACCTCGCCTGGCCGCTCATGGTCCGCTGGTGCCACGAGGCCCTCATCAAGGAGTCCCTCGACAACGCCGAGCACGCCGCCACCGGCCGGATCGCACACCCGCATCGGATGAGCGCCTGGGTCCGTTTCGGGCGCCGCTTCCTGCGCGAGAAGCCCGTCGTGGGGCCGATCCCCGAAGGGGCGGCGCTCGCCCGCGCCGCCTTCGAGCGGCCCGACTACACCGACTCCTTCACGATCCGCCTGCGCCCGGGCATGCCCACCGACCCGGCGGCCTGGGCCTCGGCGATCTTCTTCCACAAGCCCTTCCCGACCTACGCGGCGACCGCCGACGAGATCCTCATCGGTGACACCACGCCCGTCGACTTCCGGGTCTCGGTCCTCGTCGACGGCGAGCGCCTCCACATGTCCACGCTGGTGCGTCTGCACGGCCGGTGGCAGCGGCTCTACTTCCGTTTCGTGACGCTGTTCCACCGCACGTTCGTCAAGGCGATGCTGCGTCGTGCGGTCGCCCGCGCGTGTGTGCCCGCCGGGCGCGGCATGATGGTGCGGTGATCGATGAGCTTCCCGAGTACGCCGAACGGGTCCTGGCCGCCTCCGAGCTGATCCCGCCGGGGAAGGTCATGACCTACGGCGACATCGCCGAGTGGCTCGGCGACGGCGGGCCGCGTCAGGTCGGCCGGGCGATGACCCTCTACGGCGCGGCGGTCCCGTGGTGGCGGGTCGTGCGCGCCGACGGGAGGTTCCTGCCCGGCCACGAGCAGCGCGCCCTCGCCCACTACCGCGAGGAGGGCACGCCGCTGCGCTACGCCGACCGCGCGTCCACCGGGCACACGCCGAGGCTCGACCTGGCCCGCGCCCGGTGGCACACCGAGGACGTCAGCCCGCCAGAGTGACGACCTTTTCGGCGCGGCCGAGCGCGTAGGGGTTGTGGCTCACGGCGAGGATCGTGTGCCCCTCGCCGAGCAGCCGTTCCCACAGCTCGCGCGCGGTCACCGCGTCGAGTGCGCTGTCGACGTCGTCGAGGACGAGCAGTCCGGGCTTCCGCTGTAGCGCGCGGGCGAGGGCGACCCGCTGCGCCTGCCCGCCCGACAGCCTGCGCCCGCCGACGCCGATCAGCGTGTCCGAGCGCTCCGGGAGCGCGTCGAGGTCGGCCGACAGCACCGACAGCGTGACCGCTCGCCCGACGTCGCCGTCGTCCCCGAGTCGGATGTTCTCCGCGACGGTCCCGGTGAACAGGTGCGGCACCTGTGGCACGTAACCGATCCGGGGCGCGACGAGGAACGTCGCCGGGTCGACCTCGACGCCGTTCCAGCAGACCGCGCCCGACTGCCTGGGGAGCAGCCCGAGCATTCCGCGCAGGGCCGTGGTCTTGCCCGTCGCGACGGCGCCGGTGAGCACCGTCAGCGATCCCGGCGCGAGGTCGAGGTCGAAGCCGTCGACGCCGCCGCCGGAGGCGTGCAGGCAGGTGAGTCCCTTGACCCGCAAGGACTCCAGCGGTTCGGTGCGCGTGGCGGGCGGCTCCGGCTCGGGCGGCGGCGTGCGCAGCCAGGTCCGGGTCGGGGCCGTCACGGGGTGCGGGTCGGCCAGGTCCGTC
>Ga0307515_10023225_pt1 | contig 10882 bp, 3 predicted proteins | sample 17_EM_MG_FD_194513 | JGI IMG/M metagenome (GOLD analysis project Ga0307515, IMG submission 194513) | Populus trichocarpa ectomycorrhiza microbial communities from riparian zone in the Pacific Northwest, United States - 17_EM | ecosystem: Host-associated > Plants > Roots > Unclassified | place...
TACTTATAAATTTAAAAGAAAGTATAGTATAAGCGGTAAATAGGGCAAGATAGGCAATTAGGACACTCTTGTATGGGAGTGTCCTAGCAATAACCTAATGGTATTTTTCCTCCCATTAATGTAGTACAGGCGTGCTACCTAAAAGGGTATACTCTATATTACTACTTGTGTTTACCTTAGAGGTTTTTTATACCTATATTACGGCAGTAGTTTATATAGACCTTAATTGGGACCGCATTAGACATTAATTAACAATTAATAATAGGAATTAAAAGTAAATAACACTTTATTTTACTAGCTAACTATATTTAGGCCGCTGTTATTACGCTACCGTAGTATAGGGAGCCTGCCCCCTTTTAGGCGACTATAGGATAAAATTATAATATAATTAGATATAGAAAAGGTAAAGGAGCCTAAAGAAAAATTAGAAATAGAAGTCTTTATAGAGATATATAAGGGGGTCTAAGACGCCGTAATAGTATAATACCTTAGAAGTAGAGATATTAGGCTTACTTTTAGAGACTAATAAATATATTAAAAAAACGAGCTAGAGGGGTAGAGAGTAGGCTAGGAGAACGTATTAGCGCAAGGGTGCCCTAAGAAAACTACTCGGTTAAAGTCCCTATAGTTTCCCTTAGCCTTAAGATAGAAAATGGACGCTAGGTAGATAATATAGTAACTATATAGAAAATATTAAACTAAACTAAACGCCTTATACTGGGACTAAGGATTAGCTAAATCTATATAATAGTATAAAGAGACTGTAGAGTATATTTAAAGGAACGATATAAATTCCATTTAAATTTAGGGATATAGCTCTTATAGAAAACAAGACATTATATAAATAAATAAAAAAGAAATAACGTAGGGATCTTATAATTAAATGGCTAGGGGTTTTAGCAGTCAACACGTACGTATATATGCACGTAGTCTTTAATAGACTTTGGTAGAATTTAATTAAAGCGTCGAGTTTTATTTGTTAAGTATTTTAATAAGACATTCCTACTATAACTAGGCTGGTCCCGTTATAGTACCTACTCTTTAGCTAAAGGTCTATAATAATTTATTAATTATTATTCGTTCTATTTATTACCCAATTTGGTCCCTTTTTTAGGTCTATATAGGCTTTTACCTTCTATATTATAACGTGTCCCGCTCTACGTCGCTATACGGCTAAAAAGATAAAAAGTAATCGCGAATCTTTTGCGACTCTGGCGGGACCCAATATATATACTCTTACATATATATAGGAAAAATCTATAGTAAAGGGAAAACCTAGGTATATCCTTTTTGTTACAGACGCTTTAAGTACAATGTTACGACTACTAGGAAGGGAGTCGGAAGAAGCTAGTTGGTTAATACAAGCACGGTCCAGTATGGAGCCAGTGGAACCATGTGACGAGGAATGGTAAGCGAGTCACATGATGTGCTACGTAAGGGACGGGAGGAACGAAGGGAACTCACGTACCTCACGTACAATGCGTACCTCACGTACAAGGAGGGTTTCCTAGGAGTACGGTTATGTATTTAAAGGACCACAGTCCCTACTCTAGATAGTTCTTTCCTTGTAGTAATTCTTAGAATACAATTGGAGTTAATCTGTTAGGCAACCACTCCACCAGTTGTTATTACGTTGTTGACTTACTTGCAATACCTACACACCTAGCCCATTAACGAGCCTATCGTAGTACTTGCTACAAGGTTCCGTTACACTTTTAGCTAGTTTTACGCACTCCGCCTTCGTCTAGCCTATTTACCTTTATATTATATCTACCTTTTATACTATACTTTTAAGGGATGTTAGATGGTTTAGGGGGGGAAGGTAAAAGGGTTTAGTAATTTGCTCATATTTTACCTTTAGCTAGGTAAAGGGGTCTAATCCCTAAGGGGCTAAAAAAAGATGTATCCTCCAGTATCCTTCTATTAGATCTTATATACTAACTAAAACTACTAAAGAACTTCTTAGCCTATAATATATTATACTACTATATATACGCCCCTACTTATAGAGAGCATTTAGGTAATATTATTTATACCTGCCCTAGCGAGTAGCTGGTTTTTTGCCGTATAGTAGTTATAAAAAAGTAGCACGTAGTATACTCACTACGTGGGCTATCTGTACGTATAGTATAGTATAGTATTTAGAATATGGATACTAGCTAGCTATATATTTAGTCCTAGAACCTCTATCTATAGTAGGAAGGTGGCTGTAGATTTTACCTTTGTCTATCCTTTATATAGGAGGATAGTTAGTACTACTTACAGGGTACTCCACGTAGTTACTTTCTATACTTTCGCCGCCTTCTTTTAGTGTTGCTCTTACTTAATATCTACCTATTTTACAATATACGCAGTAGATCTCTACTTATACTAATAGCCTCCTATTCTTTATTATTATAGTAATACTCTACTAGTGTAGTAACGGGTCCCCGTTTAGTATTATAGTAGCTTTTATATTTCTTATTCTCTCTTTACAAGAGACCTCCTAGCTTATAAGCTTAAATACGCTACCTCCTTAGGGGGCACTCGCTCCTTATATACGTTTTAATATTTAGCATATCTTCTTTTTAACTAGGTAGCCTTATACTATAGTTACTCTCTATATAGTAGATACGTCTATATATAAGTCTAATAGTAGTACTATAGTGATGTAGATTGGACGATGCCTAGTATCTTGACATTTTCCTGTATTTATACAGCCTTCGGCTTTCTTCCTTCTTTCCTCCTACATAGATATCACGACCCTACCAGTTACCGGAAATACACTCTTTTCTTCCTTCCTTACTGACTGACTGACTAACTGACTGACTAACCGACTGACTAACTAACCGACCGACCGACCGACCGCACTGTGACTTTCCCATCTTAGAGAGGTCGTACCCTCCCATAGTACTACTACTTTATATTTTAATATAGTATATAGTGTCCTTTTATAGGCCTCTATAATTTTATATAGGTATTAGTTTTAGGGTAGCAGTAAATAGATACCCCCTATTAACTAAGTATAGCTCCTTCCTAATTAAGTTAGAATATTACATATATTTAAGTTATTTATATCTATATTAGTGCGCGACCGTTATGCGCCTATACCTAAAATAGTACCTTATATTTGCCTTACCTATCCCTACCCCAGCCTCTAACTATTAAGCCCCGCTATAGCTCCCCAGCTGGCTCCGTTTACGTTAATATATTAACTCGTCGTAAGCTATTAGCATTTAAATAGAATACTAGGGATACTATGCGTGGGCATAGGCGTAGGTGTAGGCGCGGGTATAGGTATAATGGTAGACGTACTTGCAGAGGTAGTAATACCTAGATAAGTTCACGCGGCGCCTTACAAGGTACTGCGCAATTAAGGTGTTGTAGTTATAAGAGTTATGTTTTAATAATTTAATTTTCGCGATATAGATATAAACAACTTGAATTTATATAATATTCCAATTTAATTAGGAAGAAACTGCACTTAATTAGTAGGGGATATCCGTGTATTAATTAGGGAGTGTCTATTTACCACTACCCTAGTTTTATAGCTTCTCTAGTAGCGCTAGGGAGCTTTTTACTACTAGTTTACTATTTGGTTCTATACCTTAAATCTAGGCGCTATATAGCACTATTAGTCTTACTACTACTATATATAGTAGTCGTGTGCGTCTAAACAAGGGTCTCTAGGTTAAGGCTATAATTTATAATACTACTATAAATACCGCTGCTCTCCTATAAGCCGCCTATATAATATACGCCTTCTAGTTTAATCTAGCGTCTACCTAAACCACTAAAACCTTAAGGGTAGCTTTTAGTTTTACCTTACAGTCCTAGATGCTTACTATTAATACTAGGTTATTATTTACCCTCCCTTTCCTTATAAAGTAGATAAGTTAGTATATATCTAGCGCGAATTTATAATATACCTATAGTATATCTAGTTTAGCCTAGTATAGTTTCTTACTACTATATTTCCCTATATAATTAGGTTTATATTATCTATAAATCCTAGGGCTACTATTTTTAGTTACTATTAAATATCTCTAATAGATTAGATATAAAGAATAGGAATAAGATTGGTAATAGGGTAATCCCTATAGGATATATATAGGTATCGGAGGTCCAGGTTAGGCTTAGCATAACCTTAGGTTACGCACGACCCCCTAAGGTCCGCGACATATCGTCCAAATATCACCCCCCCCCCCTTTGGTGGTGGCCCCTACTTTTCGGACGCGTTTTTGAGGCCTAGGTTAGTACTGGGTTAGTATAGAGGGCCTTAGCGCGCCTTCAACCTCATCGTCGCCTCGACGATTTATTTTCCAACCCTCTTCTATCCTTATGCCCGCGATAACTCGCGCGGGGCTTCTGATTTTATATAGAAAGGCTTACCGTAATTCTAATTGTATAATATAGAGCCCTCTTCTTCTTCTCCTTTGATATTTACGCGTTTAGTGACTTTATTTACCCGCGCCGCGCTTACGCGTCTCCCCTTACCTCTTGTGGATATGGAATCTTTTAAGAATCTCCTTACCCTACGGTCCACTTTACGGTCGACGGACGCCCCCTTAGCCCCCTTACCCTATAGCCTTTAGAGCGAATTTAAGGCCCAGATAGTACGGCTATAGAATATTTATAAGGCCTAGTGCTTAAAGAATACTACAAGGGCGTACGAGCTAAAGTAGAAAGAGTGGGAAGACTAGTACGCGAGATTGGAAGGCAATACGGACGGCGCCTAGGTAACAGAAGATAAGCTTTGCTTATTTTTAGAAGTAAGTTATTAACCAAGAATTATGGGCCGCTAGCTATTAAAAACGGAAGTTAAAAAGGAAAAAGATATAGAAAGATAGCGAGTGGGTAAAGAAGAGGTAGAAGACGGCTAGGCGGGCAGGAGAGCAGCTAGGGGGGAAGGCAACTGTTAGGGCAGCTATATCCGCCAAGAAGGAAGCTATGAAGGAGGAAGGGGAGATATAGGACGAGAAGGCCCTAGACGCCCTATTTAACGAGACGGTCCAATACTTAGTTGTAAATAGCTACGTCTCCACTATTACCGAGCTTTATGTATAGCAGTTAGAAGGTAAGACCTTTTAGCCGCTACGGGGGGCGAAGCTTTCGGCGATACTAGACAGCGTCCGCCGTAATAAGGACCGTATTTAACGCGTTAACTTTATTAATTAAGGCCTATTTACAATTACTAGCAGCTATGACGTTAAAGGGCTAAAAAAGGCGATTACTTAGTACTAGGAGACGGGCTCTAAGATGCTAGGTTTAGTTAAGTCTTACCTTTAAACCGCCGCTGAGCATTTATTAGGTTTGTATATTACTACCACTATATACCCTATCCGGTCCGTATAGACTATTTACAGCCGCCGTTTTTTAACCCGTTTCTTAGGCCATACTACTATTACTTAGGGTAAGAGTAGACGGGATGTTTAGCTTGCCGATCCTATCCTTATTAAACTAGAGAATAAAGGGCCTAAACTAGACGAGCTGGCGCTGTATATGGTTATATTAATAATATAGGGGAAGCAGAATTAGTACGGTAAGGTCGAGTATATAGGCTATATGCGTAATACTAACCCTATCCTCTGCCCTCTTTCTATAATAGCCTTTTACTTCATTAACCGCTAAGGTAAAGACGGCGTTAAGAGCTTCCTATCCTTTTAGCAGCTAGAGGACTACTATAACCTATACATCTTCCCTAGTAGCATTAAAGTACCGCAACGGCCGTTAAGCTATTATACGTAGTTTAAATAGAATAAAAAGATATTCTAGGGGGTAGGGATTCACTTAAAGGAGAAGGCCTATAGCGCCCGTAAGTAGAGCGTCTAGTATACTAAGCTTAGTGGCGTTAAGGAGACTTAAATTAAATGGGCTGGACGCTAGAATATAGACGCAATAACGGGAGCCTACCTTAGCTATCTACCTCGTGTGTTTATGCGGTTAATCGCTGGCTTCCTAAAGGAAGAAAAGGGCTACTTTCTCCCGCGCGCGCAAGAGGTGCCGGAGGAGGCCCTCTACTTAAAGATATGGCCTAAGACTGATATCTAGCTAAAATATATGAAGACCTACTACCTAGAGAGGGCTAATAATAAGGTTATACGGCTTGACCTTACAGGCTTAGGATTTCTACGCCTCCTCCGCGCGCTTAGGGTAATCCTATTATAGGACTTAGTAATCCTATATAAGTAGTTCCCACTCCACCCCCTATAGAAGGACTCCCTTTTTGGCTGTAAGGAGTACTAGAGGTTTACCGCGTAGGTAGAAAGCTTACTGGCTAGCGTAGTTACGCTAGACGAGATAATAATGCAGAAATACTGGCCCGCCTATAAGGCCGTAGCTAAGCTAAAATATAAGGCCGCGATTAGAGATAAAGGGGGTTTAATTACGCGTGCAGATGATCTTAGAACGCCTTAGCGAGATAGAAAGGTTATTAGCATTATTCGCACCTATATAGATCTAGCAAGGGAAGATAGGTATCTAAATAGGGCCTACGGAGTCTATATATCCGTCTTTAGACGGCCCCGTACCCTTACCTTTACCTATACCCGTACCCGTATCTATACCCGCATCCATTTCTAAACGCGTTAATAGCTAGATTTTATCTTTGGATAAACCCTCTCTTGTATATCCAACCCCTATGGAGATACTAAGGGGTCCTTAACTGTCTACTGCCGTAGAGCCTGCTTAGCCGTCTACTATAACGTCTACTATAACGTCTACTATAACGTCTACTATACCCCCACAGCAGCTGCCGTAAGCTTTTACTATACCCTCGCCGCAGCTACCGTAAGTTTCTACTATACCCCTACCGCAGCTACCGCAAGCTAACGCTTAACCTCTCCTATTTATTCTTAACCTATAGGCGCCGCTAAGGAAATATAAGATGCTTTGGGGCGGTAATTTAGTGTTTTAGCTCTAGGCTAAGTGGACTTTAGGGCTAGCAGGTGGCCTATTAATTAAAGCTCTTAATTGCTGCTAGCGGGCGCGCTAGCGGGTTAACGGCGAGGCTATACTCTACAGCCGTCGCCGTAGGATAATTAAGGATATAAGACGGCGCGTAGAAGACGGTATAGCAAGAGACGAGAGATAGGCTATTAACCAGCTGGAACAGCTACGAGGCCGGCATTCTTTAGATTGGCTTTATAAGAATATCTAAATAGTTATTTTACTGTAGTAACTAAGACGCCTTAATATACAACTGCACTAGTGACTAAGACGCCTTAATATATAACTGCACTATAGCAACCGAAACGCCTTAATATAGGACTATAGTGACTAAGACGCCTCAATATAGGACTATAGTAACCATGGTGCAGTCCTATATTAAGACGTCTCGGTTACTAGAGTATAGTCCTATATTAAGGCGTCTCGGTCACTATAGTGTAAGTGTTTTAAATTTAGAGCAACCTTACGCGACCGCCTAGAAGTACTGATTAAACTCGCATTATGTACCTTTTCGCCCAAAATCGCGTGCGAGGGTACTTGGGGGCGGTCGCTGCGCGACCTCATGCGGGGTTTGGGCGCGTTATTAGCAGGGGTGGCTCTAACCTTGTATTAACCCGGGTCGTAACCGCGCCAAATGACCCCCCCCCCCCCCGATATGTGATAGGTATTAGTATTATTTCGCTTTTATAGCCCTTAAATACTATTTTAGTAATACGCCCTATTAGAAAGGCTCAGGTAAACTTAATTACTTAGTTTAATAGGCCCTTTTTTTCAATCTATTATATTATACTACGTACAATACTACGCATGCAGCCTCTAGGCTATAGCGCTATAGTTCTATATACATAAATCCTCTCTAGGCAGCTTAATATGTACTAGTGTAGGAGGGTACGACCTCTCTAAGATAGGAAAGTCACAGTGCCGTCTGTCTGTCTGTCGGTCGGTCGGTCAGTCGGTCAGTCATAATCAGTCAGTAGAACAGTCAGTAAGAAAGAAAGAAAAGAGTGTATTTCCGGTAACTGGTAAGGTCGTGATATGTATATAATAGAGGGAAGAAGGAAGGAAGCCAAAGGCTCTATAAATATAGGAAAATGCCAAGATAGTAGGCGACGTCCAATCTACACCACCACACTAGTAGCTATGTCCTAATAGTTTATAAACCCCTAGGGTTTACAGCTCTCTAGTAAAGTACTAAATTGCTACAACTATTAGGTAGTAAACATTAGCATTTTATTAGGGTGCTAAGATCCTAGAGGCCTCCTAACAGGATTTTAATTTTCCTAATCGTCCTAATTGTCCTAATAGGCTCCTAATAGGAACCTAGCAGGATAATTATTTCCTATTCATCTTAATAGGCTCCTAGTAGGAACCTAGCATTTCCTAATCGTCCTACATTAGAAATTTATTGTGGTGTTAAGACCCTAAAAGCCTCCTAGTAGGATTTTAGTTTTCCTAATCGTCCTAATTATACTAATAGGCTCCTGGCAGGGTCCTAATAGAATTCTATTTAAATATAAGCCCTATAGTTATTACCACTAATTAAATTAATTATTAATTAATTATTTATTGCTTAATATCTAATTTGGATCCCTATTGGGCCCACGCAGAATACTCCGCACTAGGGGAAAATTAATATTTTATAGGAAAAAACCCCTGGTATTAGGGGAGAAAAACCCTATAAGCCACCTTAGTAGGATAAAAACCCCGTTAACCACCTCTACGCGCAGCTGGCGGCCCCCTAGGGCTGCCTAGTAGCTATATTTAGACCTCTATAGATATTAGATCTCCTTAGTAACCACTATATCCTTTTTCTAGCTTATCCGCAGCTAGGGTTCGCTATATTCTAACTAGGCCTTGCTATTAACCAATTAATTGCTATATACTTATAGCAGTTTTCTATATCTTAACTATCCCTAACACATGCTACCTCTATAGACTATTTACCGTATATATCCCCCCCCCCCCCTAAGAGCTTATCAAAGGCGTAAGAGGGATTTATCTATAACCGGCTTTGTAATACCAAAAGGTAATTGGGATATATATACTCTAGGTATTTTTTATACCTAGGCCCTAGTTACTAGGCCTTTTCTAGGGTAGCTAGCCGTAGAGAGGAGATAGGAAAACCGTAGGGTTATTATTTAGGCTGTTAGGTAGAATACGGTGCGGATAGCGAGTAACTATATACTCCGTGGGCGATCGCCCTAGGGGTTAGGAAATAGTATACTTATTTATTCGTTCTTTTGTTTACTTGTTTGTTAATATAAAGGGTTATTAATATCTTTAATTTGGGGTTTAGGGACGTTAAATCCGACTTATATCTATAATAATTACATAGGTGGGCTCGGGTAAGGGCATAATAGTCGTTTACTGTAAGGGGGCACCGTTAGTGGTGGTTTTTAAGATCTTACTATCCCCGCGTAAAAACTTTCTACTACTACCTATAACGTCTTAATGACTACTAGCTCCTACCCGCACGCTATATAACGTCTCTACATTAGCTTTACTAAATTTAAGAATTAGTAGGTTTATAGGCTAAGTTACCTTATATAGGTACAGAGTCCGATTTCAACGGCCCATATCGCGAAATTAATATATTTTGCTGCTAATCTGCCTATACATTGCCCTTATAATTAAATATATAAAGCTTAATCTTAAGGTTTAAAAAGGGGTTATATTTTAATTAAATTTAGGAAATTATAATATAAAGTCCATATGGCGTAGTAGTAAGTCCTCTTAGTTCCCTTAATTTTAAATCTAGCCTAGTAGGATTAAGGAGCTGTGGCTTGCCGTTAGGTGTGTATACTAAAATATTATATAGAAAAAAAGGCGTTATAATTTTCTAGGCCTTGCAAGACGTAGAGAATTATAGGATTAATTTAGAACCTCGCTAATACGTAATTTAATAGAAACCACCCTCCCCTTTAATCTTCTTAGTGTGCTACGCACGGGAATTAAACCCACGGCCTCCAATTGCCCAATTAGGTAAGGGGCCTCGGCGACAATGTAATAAGGCTTAGCGACAATATAATAAGGCTCGGCGCCGAGCAATAGGAGGAAAAAGAGGAGAAGAAGGGTTTTAGGATTGCTTAGCTATAATAAGGAAGTTATAATCTTAGTATGGCGTTAAACTTTATCCCAGAAGCCCGATTAGCGACCCATATATAAAACGTTAATAATATTTAATTTTAGAGCTTTAAATTAATATATCTTTTAGGAATACCTATTATAAATAGCTCCAAAGGCGAAATCTAGAATATTTAGTAATGGTATAGTTACGGGAGGGGGTATATGTTTACGTCCCCGAACGTCATTATGTAATGCGATTTTTAGCATAGAAAACCAAAAGTCTCCCTAGGAAATTAACTCTAAAAAATCTATCACCCCCTACTAATATTATTTATATCTATGGTAGGGTTAAGCTAAGTTACAAAGACCTTTCTTATATAAATATTAAGTACAGCGTAAGGTAATAGCTTTAATAGAAGAAGGGGCCAGTCTTTAAGAATGTTCACATTCTTAACTAAAGAAGTATCCTTAATTACTATAGTTAAACTAAGATCCGTATAAGGCTTATTCATAATATATTATAGTGCTTTAACATTTTATTAGACTTAAATAAGGTTTTCTAATAATGGGAATCTATTAATAGTTAGATATCTTCTTATTTAGAAAACATCGCACACTTACAGCACTCTTATTAGCTTTTGCAATGCCAATATAGTATAGTAACTAGCTTTACAAAATCCAGTTTATTTCTTAGCCATTGTCTATAATATAAATAGGTTAATATTAATCTCTTTAGGTTTAGTAGAGAATAAGTTAACCTCTAGGGGATTCTGTTTTAATGCGGCCAATAGCCTTACTACTACTATCGCGAGTATATATTTCGTTTAAAAATTATTAGTCTTAGGAGTTAAAGCAACTAAAGACCTAGCGACTAGTCTTTTTAAATAAT
>Ga0307515_10023226_pt1 | contig 10881 bp, 17 predicted proteins | sample 17_EM_MG_FD_194513 | JGI IMG/M metagenome (GOLD analysis project Ga0307515, IMG submission 194513) | Populus trichocarpa ectomycorrhiza microbial communities from riparian zone in the Pacific Northwest, United States - 17_EM | ecosystem: Host-associated > Plants > Roots > Unclassified | place...
TATCGATTCAGAGGCATATCTTAGATGCTTCCTGGCTGGGTTGTTGAGATGTTCGGGTCCAACCCCTTGACCCGATACTACAATTGAGAGTTTGTTAGAAAATGTTGCCCAGAAATCTTTTGGCACGTTCTGGACACCTTAAACCCATCAATCCTCACCAACGTCTCGTATTGGTCGCTCGTACTTCCATTCCGACGCGACTCACGAGCGTTTTCCAAACTTCAAGTTTCCACTCGTCATCGCGTAGACAGGAAGAACTTCCCAAGTCACCCTTCCAGACATTCGTGGACGTACTTAGAGAGGAAATACGAAAGAACAGAGAGATACAGGAGGGTGTCAAGCAGCTCCATGGTGAGGTCGACGCGGTCAGAGATTCAGAGGCCATGCGACGCGCCAAGGAGGCGTACGAACGAGCCAGAGTACGTCCCGGTGACTTGAAAACTCTTCCCTTACTCTCCGCCTTGCCACTTTTCTTCTGTGCCGAGCTCACTCGTTTTCGCGGCAGCTCACAACGTCCATTCGCGAAAACCCGAAGCTAAGAGCTGCGGCGGACGAGCTCAAAAAGCGTGGAGAAGTCCTCGGAGATGCTGTTTCCGAAGCTATTAGGACAATGGACGAATCCGAATTCATGAAAAGTGTATGTCCGATTTCTGTTTCCTCGTAACCGGACACGAGCTCATATTTCTTATGCCCACTTACTGTAGATGCGGAAAGCCTCGGATGCTGTATCGAAGGGTGTGGCCAATGCTACCGAACCGATACGAAATACCGAAGCGTATAAGACCCTCGCCGACACCGTCCTCGAAGCGCTCGATGATAGTGGAAGCGTTAAGCATGCTGGCTATGAGGAGAAAGAAGCTCGACGGAAACGGCGTCAGATACGCCTTGCAAAAGCAGGCTTGTCTGGAATCGCCAAAAAGCGTACCACTGTGAATCCCGAGTGCGTTCCATGCTACCCTCTCTCAGTTATTTAGAATTCTAGTTCATATTGACCTTTCTCCAGGGCCGGCCAAGCACTCATTCTGCATGCCGACGCCGAAAAACGAGAGAAGTGGGAAACCATGAAGGAGACGAACCCATTCTTGCGGCAATTTGCTTCCGCCAAAAAAGCATGGGAAGCGTCTGAGAATCCCGTCATTTCTTCATTACGCGGTGTAACCGACTCCGTCTCGAGCTTCCTTTTCGACGAGACGGAGAATGCGCAGGTTACGAGGATGCTGAGGGCCATGGACCCTGGCTATAATCCAGAGACCTTTCAAAGGGAGCTGAGAGAGTATATCATCCCTGAAGTGATCGACGCATACTTGAGCGCGGATCAGCAGGCCCTACGGGTGTGGTGTGGGGAAGCGGTACGCCTCTCCTATGAGCTAAAGATTCTTCCCTGACTGACTAAATGTGCATTGCCCCAGACCTATAATGTCCTCTGGGCCACTCTCGAGACATATCTTAAGCAAGGTCTCACGAGCGACAGCAAAGTGCTCGATATTCGACAAGTCGACGTAACAAGTGGAAAGATCATGGAGAACGACATTCCCGTACTGATCGTCACATGCACCACGCAGGAGGTGTTGATCTTCCGAGATCGGAAGACCCGTGAAATCGTTGTCGGCCAGGAAAACAAAGTAGAGCAATGTACTTACTTCGCTGCTATCACGAGAATACCTGAGGAGATGGACAATGAGATTACTGGTGGCTGGAAGGTTGTAGAAGTGCGTGCTCCCTTCAATTCAGTCTCTTTTCTCGTTGATGCTAACTGATATTTTGAACCCCAGATGGGCCGTAGAGCATCTCGTGCATACCTTTAGGTTCACCAGCAATAACGAGTACAAGCGTCTCACGCCTAGTTACGCACATCGCAAAAGTCCATCACTGTCGAGCATTTTGCCCAATTGCAATCGCGTATCTTACTAGATCCATTATGGGGCCTCTCCCTCCATTGTAACTTTCTTCATATTTCGCACATTTCTTTGCTCATACTCAGAAGAATACACACTACTCACAGCTATCGTAACCAGTTGGATATGAGAACTACATAAAGTCCGGGAAGAGGGTATTCTCTAATATTCAGGTCCTTACAGTACCAGCGTATGTTCAAATCAGCAGCTAATATCCCAGTGGTGGTTTTAGACCAAAGAAACCAGGATCTACTAAGACATTTACCATAAACTGGCTGAAAGCCGCATTGATCAATCATATAAAATTTATCGGAAATTAGGACTTATGGTGAGCTTCCTTTCGTCCTCTATGAGGAGCAGGCCCTGACGTACCTATGCCACTATTATATGCCACGATATCAAGAAGGCCTCCAAGGGTTCAAGAAGGCAGTACAAGCTCAAAATCGTTGACAAGTTTTAGGCACCTTGTCTTACTCTGGACTCGCGATGATGAGCCGGCTCATGGCGTATGAATTAAAGGTACGTTTTAATCCTCTCGCCAACGCACCTAATAGATGAAATGGTTTAGATTGCCGTATGTCACAACTTCGTTCGCACCATGTTTTTCACACAAGGGCTTGTACCTGACCGGCACCGTTTGAACGACATTGTCCGTGGGAGTGTTGGAACGTGCTGTTCGTGCTTTCAAACAGGGTCCCACGCTTTGTTGAATGGAAACACGTGAAAATGGGTACCATACACGCTTCCAAATAGGGGATTACTGATGAAGGGTCATTTGCCACCATACTTCATCGCATCGATTGATGAGGCATTGTTCTAAGTATACCGTAGTAAGAGGAAGCATGCCATAATGCGACCCTGAATCTGACGTCTCGACAGTCTGCCTCATGTCTGCGGCCCAAGACGCCGACCTCTCCGGCCAGTCAGGTTGGGAGGTCATCACCTTGAACAACTATTGCACACGGGCCGCACATAACATACTCCTCACCACTGCGATAGAGTCCTCTGTGAGGAGTGAGTATTAGGAGACGCCGTGTGGCCTCATTTTTTGTTCACTTGTACCTGAGTCAGCCTGGGTTGTGATGCTCCGAAATGGTCCTGAGATTCTACTGCGTGCCACAACTTTGTTTGTACCACGTTATCATTGTTCGCTTCCTGACCCTGGCCACATCCAAAGAGAATGGGGAAACGTACTTATACCGAGGCTTTCAGGTGATCTTCACTCCTTATCTCTTCTACTGCCCCTCTAACACGGAAGGTCCCTCCACGCCTAAATACCCACGCCCTAACACCCACGTCTATCTAACACGACTCGGATTTGGGCCGCACCCCCAGTTACCCAACGTCCCATTATACCTCCTCTACCAACATCACTGATGCTAAATCAAATCCCAAAACTATTCTTGCTACCCGCGTTTCCTTTAATGACCCGAACATCGTTAATATGTTGGTCAAGCCCAATGAAGGTAGCGTCAAGAATATAAAGGAGTACATTTCGAAGGATCAAGATATTTTGGACTTTCTTACTGCTGTCCGCTGCCAGACGTTCGGTTTGAAAGTGACATGTACAAACCGCTGGTACGCCAAAACTGCTACCCATACTTCGGATACTCATGCTTCGAGTAGTGAACGTTGTTGGGCGCCATCACTGACTATTGGCGACTCGGAGGGCGACTCGGGGGACGATGCGAAGACCGACGAAAAGCACGAACACCACAAGGATGAGGATGATGATAAGCACAGCGACGACGATCGTACTCCTTTCAAGCACGCTAGTGACACCAACTTTGCCCGACATGTTAACCGTATCTGGCTCGACGTCCACAGCATCATTCCGCGCACCGACCCTGGTCTGTTTATTCCTGGGATGCCTACGGATTACCACGACTTCGATGAGGATTTCGTGATTGGTACCAAGCGCTCTCACCCCGGGGATGACGAAGGCAACGCGAATATTCCTGGTCCCTCGAAGGTGCGCCGCTCCTCCAAGGAGCAGCAATCCGCCCGAGATGGCAATAAGAAATGCAAAAATCGACGCATTCGAAAAGCGTCGACCTGATCTTGTATTGGTTGATCATTCCACTCGACGGGACCGGTGTCTGTGGCGTCAATTCGCAGTCTTGCTCGAGGTCAAACGTGACCGTACGGATCGACCCAATCCTGCAGATGGGACGACACTGACTAGATTAGTGGCCCAGCTTGCCGACGTGGCCCGTCTCCACCTTGCTGCTCGTCCCTTCATGCGATATTCTGTCCACCTGACCGTTTGTGGTGCTATATTCAACCTCGCAATCTTTGATCGTGCTGGTGGAGTGGTTTCAAAGGACTACAACATAAACAAGGACCTGGGGACATTCATCTGTATCATTCGTTGACTGGGACAAGACCTCGATGAATACGACTTAGGGCTTGACCGTACCTTTGTGCCTCTTCACGCCCTCGGGAGCTGGGAGTACTTCCCACAGTTTCGGGTTACGGTTCGCGGGTCTTCATACATCACGCAGGGGATGCCACTTTGGCAGTCAACTAGCCTCGTTGGCCGCGGAACGTTCGTCTGGGCTGCTGTGCTTGAAGGAGATGCCGAGGAGTCTGGCAAAGGCACCACCAAGACCTTCATTCTGAAGAATGCGTGGCGGGCCTGCGCACGCTTGGCCGAATCGACTGTGTACAAGATGATTTACGGTGCCACGAAGGAATCAACCTCTCATCTGACCGACTTGGATGGAGTTGCACAGCTTGTCGATGGCGGGGACATATCCGATCCTCAACTGCCGAACAAAGTGATCAGGGTGTCCAGTCATCGTAAAGGGTTCGGGAAGCCGATCAATGAGAACGATGATCCTGTTCTCCACCGACTAGTCCTTTCCAGCTATGGACGCAAGCTATACGAGTTTGTCACTTTTTCTCAACTCATGCGTGCAGCGAAGAAAATGAACAGTGGTATGCTCAGTATATTTGCCCAACATTTCTTTCTTACACCTTTCCAGGACTTCGGGCACTTCATGACCGTGGGATTATTCACGGGATATCAGTCTCGGTAACCTGTTTCTTGGTATGACAGAGGATGTCGCCGGCTTCGTCGGTGATCTCGACCTTGCTAAGGTGGACCTGGAGATTATCAAGAAACTATACCTGGAATGGTACAACGAGGTCGCGTCAAGCAAACGCGGAGCACTCCGAACGGTGAGCCTCGTTTGAGCCCGTTATGAGACCTGCTAAAATTGGAATGGCATAGGGAACTTCAATCTTTATTAGCATCCCTCTCCTAACGGCTCTTGAAGAATACTATAGCCTCGTTAATAAGGCGAATAAAAACCCGGCGATTGTCGCGCCCTCCGAACTTGATTTCGTCCCAGGAGCAGGGGACGACCTTGAGTCAATGATTTGGACCTTAACCTACACTATTATGCTTCATCATCAGGAGAGCCTCCAAGCATCGGACAAGGCTGAGTACAAGTGCGATATCGTTGACAAGTTTTATGGCAGCTTATCTTATTCTGGTCTCGTCGAGAAGCGCCGGCTCATGGCGTATGAAGGTTTTAATCCTCTGGCCAACGCACCTAAAAGATGGATTCCCGATACGACACAATTGAAATGGTTTAGACGTGCAATGACGCTAGTGGCAGATCATCTCATGCCATCCCTTGATGGTAGCATCAAAGCTATTACGTTTGATACTTTTGATGCTCTCTGCGATGAGTTTATCACGGACGAGTGATGTCATTGTGTGTGTAACTACTTCCGACATCTCACTATTCTTTGAAGAGTCGAGTACAATAGAATTCTTGAATTGTGAAATCCTTCTTAACCCTCGAGATGACGAGATCGAGTTCTCTACAACCACGGACATGGCAGGCTAACTCTTGCACTCACTACCTGTTCGACTATGCCCTATTGGATGTGCTGGAAACCTGGTTTCGAATGCCCTCTTTCGAACACGCGTGAACTTCGCCGCCGCAGAGAGGAAAGGGGAATTACGATGAAACGAATTGCCTTTATTGGGGGGGTGCAAATAACGGGGATCAATACTCTGCTTGTAGTCTATTTGCCCACTAACCAGGACGCTTTTTGCAGTGAAGGACTATATTTTACCGTAGTCACATCATTCAATCAGGTTTTGGATGGATGTTGTTAATCGACAGTGGAATATTTGAATTCTCAATAATCCTGACAGAGAGACTCATTGACCTTGGGTCCACCTAGGCACAAAAATTGTCTCAAATCGTACCTGAACCGTACTTGTATGGAAAGCAGTGAGGGATCAGGGTGGACGGAGTTTGCCGAACGGTTCAAGCGAAGCTAGTACAAAAGGAGATGTGACCATGGATAGTCTCCGCGATAACCGCCCCGCCTCGTTCAACCATCAATCTCAAGACTAAATACTCAATCCAGTGACCTCAATACCTCCCGACCAGCTGACCAACATGCAGTCCATTTGAATACAGTCACTATCTACCTTGTGAGAACGTTCACGTATCTCATGATATATATACCTGGGCCTGATACCTGCTCAGGATCTCCGACGAGGATCACCTCAGCTACTTTGCCCAAATGCCTTCCCAGCTACCAGCCGGCACAGATCTAAGTTCCCCTCAAATCAAACTCTTAAGTAGTTGGAATGACGCATTCACGGAGTTGAATGCGGAGAGTGTTGGGACTCATTTTCACAAGGACCTTCGCCGCTCGATTTACCCCCGATCCATCGGCCAACCTGAACAAAGCAAAGAGGACCTCCTTAAAGAAATATCAGCATGGATCAGCCATACCACTGAGTTTAATGTAGGCTATACCCCTTGCTACTTGAACTTGCTTTTCCCCGGCTAAATCTGCTCTGCAGCAGACCTTCCATTCCATCATAGAAGCACCGGGGAGGGTTGTAGTCCACGTCCGTATTACAACCCTTTCTGATCAATCCCTGCATTTACCTAATGTGTTCTCATAGTCCACCTGCGAGATAAAGAACACAATCGGAGCGGAAACGACCCACGAGGCGATATACATTATGCATATCGTCACCGACGAAGACGGAAGCCTGAAGATCAAGAAGCTCGAGGATTTCTCAGACTCCAAAGCCTGGACGGAGTTTAGACAGTCGGTTGCGACGGCGACGGCGGCGGCTCACGCCAACAAGTAGTTATGTTCGTATTGTGTTCTTCATGTGTCGCCTGATAAGGGATTAAAACCGTGCATATGAAGGGAGTGCTTTCAGAGTGTACAATGATCAGACAGAGCCGTGCGAGATATATGTGCTTCAATGGCACTACGGCCAACCTTCGCAGTATTGCCAACGAAAGTCCAGAAAAGGAGGTTTTGTGCCTTGCCATCGTGAGCGAATCAGCTTCTCGCATCGGAAACACGAGATATCGACTGTTTCGTCTTTGCCTCATCACATTAATCTCATCTATTTTATAGAGAAGGGTGCTCGAAACTGACCCCCAATTGGGCACTGTATTGAATCGCGTGGAAATTGGAAAGACCCAGCGGAATCTCCCGAAATGCTAAGGTCACGAGATATGCCTTACATTAACATTGAATTGGGTATGGTTGTTATTGGAGATCGGGAGTTTTCGATGAGACTTCGTACGTCTGTCATGCCTGCGCATAACCAAACAGCTATGTTATGCCGAATAAGCTGTGATCGCTACATCTGGTTGTTCTTTCCGATTCTTGGAGGCGAAGTGGTGCAACTTCCCTGAGCTACGTGCACTGCTATGTGTTATGGTCGGAGAGACCGGGCTGGAAAGGGGTTTCCTAGTGTTACCAACACTAGCCGTGACAACCGATGGTGGACTCAGGAGGAGCGGGAATCGGACAGAGGGAGGAGGAAGGTCGCAGACCAAATTCGATTATCCGATTGAGTTCTACCTGTACCTACGGCTACATGCTTATATAGGAGCCTACATGAAAAGGGTGCAGAAGGTACAGGGCGAAGGGAGGTAGTGAAATCTTCCCGATCGACAATGAACGAGAAGAACCGGAAGGGAAACACAAAGCACTACAGGGAAGAGAACGAAGTGAACAAGTGAAAAGGAACCAAACTATTCAACTAACCCGGGTCGAGGGGAGTGAGGAGGAGTGCGAGTGGTTGGGAAGTGGTGGGCGGAGGGGAGCGAGCATGCAGGGGGCGCAGACCCTCTTGATCCTAGAGAGCCATGGCGAAGGGTCCCTGCTGGACCGCATGGTGTCGGGTTAAAGGACGGGCGAGCGAAGCTGGAGGCCGGCGGCGAGCTAGAAGCTTTGTGTACCACCTGATCGGGACCACGCCGTAATGCTATGCCACGGAATATAATTACTCCGTTACAACATGCTGGTGTATATAAGATTCCTAGTTACGAGTGTTTTAGTATTTGTAGCGAATACCCCTTTCCAAGAATTGCAATCGGTACCTCGTGAACCTTTGTGGAGGTGAGAGGTACGGCACCGAGAATGGTCGTCCGTTTCCATCTCGCTATGGGGGTTCTGACTAGATCCACTATGAAATACCTCGTCAGGCGGGCTGGATGCTTTCCGAATTAGAAAAGTGCGCTTCGCGAGCGGGAACTTATTCGACAAGTCGACGTGACGTACAAGCGGAAAGATCATGGAGAACGACATTCCCGTACTGATTGTCACATGCACCACACAGGGGGTGTTGATCTTCCGAGATCGGAAGACCCGTGAAATCGTTGTCGGCCAGGAAAACAAAGTCGAGGAATGTACTTACTTCGCTGCTATCACGAGAATACCTGAGGAGATGGACAATGAGATGATTGCTGGTGGCTGGAAGGTTGTAGAAGTGCGTGCTCCCTTCAGTCTCTTTTCTCATTGATGCTAACTGATATTTTGAACTCCAGATGGGCCGTAGAGCATCTCGTGCATACCTTTAAATTAGGTTCACCAGCAATAGCGAGTACAAGCGTCTCGCGCCTAGTTACGTACATCGCAAAAGTCCATCACTGTCGAGCATTTTGCCCAATTGCAATCGCGTATCTTACTAGATCCATTATGGGGCCTCTCCCTCCATTGTAACTTTCTTCATATTTCGCACATTTCTTTGCTCATACTCAGAAGAATACACACTACTCACAGCTATCGTAACCAGTTGGATATGAGAACTACATAAAGTCCGGAAAGAGGGTATTCTCTAATATCCATTGCTAACAGGTCCTTACAGTACCAGCTTTTGTTCAAATTAGCAGCTAATATCCCAGTGGTGGTTTTGGACCAAAGAAACCAGGATCTACTAAGACATTTTTTACTGTCATACCATAAACTGGCTGAAAACCGCATTGATTATATCATATAAAATTTATCGGAAATTAGGACTTATAATGAGCTTCCTTTCGTCCTCCATGAGGAGCAGGGTGCTATGACCACTATAGCATCACTATATGCCGAAACAAAAGTTCCCGTACATTGATTACGTCTTCTATTGCAAATACGGTAACAAGGCACATAACCCTACATCCGCGCATGAGTAAAACAAACGATGGCACCTCAAACTCGATGGATGCCGCGGTTGACCAACCATTCATGCCTTCAATCAATGCGCTTGCTGAAGCAATATCTCCTAAACGTCGCAAACGTGAAGAGCTTCATAGCCCAGTGCGGTCTAGTAAGGGCTCGTCCATGGCTCCAATTGAGATTGATGAATGAAATGTATCACTTTTCTTGATAAAGTATATCATCTTTACATGTTTACAGTATGTGCGCATATCCATTCGTATCCATCCGCATACATTGTTATGGTCGTGGTGACCGAGCGGACCAGGGGTTTCCTAGCGCTATTGGCACTAGCCGCGCGCGACGACCGATGGGGGACTCAGAGGAAGCGGGAAACGGGCAAAGAGAGGAGAATGGTCGCAGACCAGAGTCGATTATCCGATTAGCCTCTACCTATACCTAGCTCCATGCTTTTATAGAAACCTACATAAAAAGGGGCTGGAGGGTACAGGGCGAAGGGATGAGGTGAAATCTTTCCGATCGCAAATTGTCGAGAGGGTTCGGAAGGGAGAGACAAAGCGTTACGGGATCGGGAATAAAGAGGACAAATGTAAAGGAACAGAACTAGTCAAATAGCTCGAGCTGAGGGGAGTGAGAAGGAGCGGGAGTGGTTGGGAAGTGGTGGGGGGAGGGGAGAGAACACACAGGGGATTTGACCCTCTTGATCCTAGAGCGCTGAGGCGATGGGTCCCTGCTGGTGTACGGGCCGAGCGAAGCTGGAGGGCCGGCGGCGAGCAGGAAGCTTTGTGAACCACCTGACCGTAACATACATTCATCCAAACTTTAGATGAATGGATGGATGTGGATGGACCCAGTGAAACTACGGATAGCACAGAGTGGGTACACGGGCCAACCGGATGGATCCGAGGCTAGACCCTGAGCTAGTACAAAAGGAGATGTGACCATGGATAGTCTCCGCGATAACCGCACCGCCTCGTTCTACCATCGATATCAAGACTAAAGACGAGTTCATGCTCAATCCAGTGAACTCAATACCTCCCGACCAGCTGACCAACATGCAGTCCCACTCCATCATTTGAATACAGTCACTATCTACCTTGTGAGAACGTTTACGTATCTCATGGTATATATATCTGGGCCTGATACTTGCTCAGGACCTCCGACAAGGACCACCTCAGCTACTTTGCCCAAATGCCTTCCCAGCTACCAGCCGGCACAGATCTAAGTTCCCCCCAAATCAAACTCTTAAGCAGTTGGAATGATGGGTTCACGGAGTTGAATGTGGAGAGTGCTGGGAGTCATATTCACAAGGACTTTCGCCGCTCGATTTACCCCCGATCTCTCGGCCAACCTGAACAAAGCAAAGAGGACCTTCTTAAAGAAATATCAGGGTGGATCGGCTTTACCACTGGGTTCTCTGTAGGCTATACCCCTTGCTACTTGAACTTGCTTTCCCCGGCTAAATCTGCTCTGCAGCAGACCTTCCATTCCATCATAGAAGCACCGGGGACGGTTGTAGTCCACGTCCGTATTACAATCCTTT
>Ga0307515_10023227_pt1 | contig 10881 bp, 1 predicted proteins | sample 17_EM_MG_FD_194513 | JGI IMG/M metagenome (GOLD analysis project Ga0307515, IMG submission 194513) | Populus trichocarpa ectomycorrhiza microbial communities from riparian zone in the Pacific Northwest, United States - 17_EM | ecosystem: Host-associated > Plants > Roots > Unclassified | place...
TAGGTGTATAGCAGCCTTATAGATATAAAGCTTCTATTAGCGGCTAAGAAGCTTATAATATTCCTAATAATATTTAGTAATAATACCTCGTATAAGTTACTGAGTAAGGTAACTTAGTACTTATCTGTAACGATCTACTAGTAAGTATTTATTGGCCACTAGCTAAACTTCCTATATTAATTTGTCGCCCTATAAAGCCGTATATAAAGTCTTTCCTAGCCTTTTAAAATTATATAAGGAAGTTATACGGCTTCCTAAAAATGTTACTTTAGAAAAGATTATAGATAACCTTAAACAATATTCTTTCTTTACTAATTATATTAGAGCCCTTAACAGTACTTATTTTCCTATTTCTATTAAAGGCGGCTATATAATATAAGCTCTCTAGCGTAGTAGAAAGGGATGATTAATGTAGAATATACTTATAGCTATTAACTTTTAAATAAACTTTATATATGTTCTAGTTAAATAGGATGGTATGGCTTATAATAGTAGAGTAATTAGCTCTATTAAAGTTAAAGGGTTTAAAGCCTTACCTAGTAAATACTATATTGTAGATGTAGGGTACTTTAATATACCTATAACGCTTACTCCCTATTATAGCATGCGATATTATTTCTATAAATAGGCATAGGTAAATATAAAGCCTTAAAATGCAAAGGAGCTCTTTAATCTTTAGTATATAGCGTTAAGGAATGTAGTAGAGCATATAATAGGTGTTTTTAATTTTTAGTTTAGATTCTTTAAAGCTAGTGGGCATAATATGCCTTTAAGAATATAGATTAAGGTAGTATACGCTTTAATAGCAGTTTATAACTTTATTAATATATATAATCCGGATAACTTAAATAGCTTTCTAATAATAGAGGATAAAGAGATAAATAAGGAAGACGGGAGGCTTATAGATAAAGAGAATTATTACTAAGTAATTAGTAGGCTAATTATATAGAGATCTATATTATATTTACTATATTTATAATAAAAATCTATAAATTTTCTCTTTTTATATTACTCCTTAATAGCCTATATAATAAAGTGCTAAAGAATAACTAAAATCTTATCTAGATCTTACTTAGATCTTATCTAAAATTAAGCTTAAATCTTATCTTAAGCTTACCTTTCTAATTGGCCTCCCTTCTACTAGTAAGAATATTATTAATTAAGCTTTACTAAAGCTCTCCTATTTTAGCTATTATAAGAAATAATCTAGTAGTTAACTTAGTCTTAAATACTCGCAGGATAATTAGTTGCTGCGTTAAATCTAGGTAACTAAACTCGCTAATAAACTCTATAGATATCACGGCACTAACCTAACGCATACTGTTTTATACTGTCTCGTACTATCTTATACTGTTTCCTACTATTGGCTGGCCCACCACTAGCGCCTTGGCGGCTGGCCCTGCTATTTATATACAATACCCCCTTTCACCTTCTTCTCCTCTTCATACTATAACGTAGTTATTTGGTCTACTTCATTGCAGCACTATAATAATAGAAGCCTTCTCTTAAGAAGACTTCTATGTAATTAAGTGTCTAGTAGCTCTTATTTCTTTAGTTACTTACTTTAATGTAATCCACTACTATGTGGCGGCCCCATTAAAAACGCGACGTGTTCTATAACTACGACTATAACGGCTATACCACAATAATAAGAAGCTATACACAGAGAGGGTAGATTAATTCTAGCTCCCTAGGCCTATAAGCAGGGCCAAATTGCGACCCTTACGGCCGCCGCGAAACTATATAATGTCCCCCTAATAACAGCTAGGCGACGCGCTGCCGGTATATAACTAAAACGCGGTTCTCGCGTATTAAACAGCCTCCTTACACCTATATAAGAAGAGAGTCTTAAGCAGTAGATTCTATTAATAGATTAACACGGTATACTGCCTAGGATTGCAACTATATAGTAGATGGCTAGTATTATAGCTATATAGTATACTAGGTTAGCTACCCTATTACTAGTTAGCTTAAATTAAGTACTATAATTTAAATATAATTGTAAATACCACTATTAATGGGCTAAATGCAAAAACCCATACTTATTTTGGCCTAATTTAAACGCGTTTTAAATGCAATTATATAATACGGGATTCTTAATAAGGATATCTATAATTTTAACAAAACTGGCCTTTAGGTAAGTATTATTATAACTATAAAAGTTATTACTAGAATTAAGCGTGCTAGTTAGCTTAGAATAGTATAGCCAGATAATTAAAAATAGATTATAATTATTAAAACTATTAATACCCTAGGGGTCGCAATTTCGCTACTTATTATCTTTAAGGCAGTAATATACTACATCGGGAAAATATTCGCAAGATGAGATTTAAGTAGACTTTGTTTAGCGCGTTTCGCGTAATTAATATAAAATTAACTAACTTAATATATAACTTAACTAATTTAATACGCAATTAACTAACTTAATATATAACTTAACTAACTTAATACGCAATTAACTAACTTAATATTTAACTTAACTAACTTAATACGTAATTAACCAACTTAATATATTTAAAAGTTAAATAATACGCAGTTAACCTACTTAATAACTTTAAAAGCTAACTGTATATTCCTTAATATGCAATTAAGGTAATATAATATATTATTTTAGAGTTATATACCAATTACGTAAATAAATTTTTACTATTTTCTTAGCCTATAGTATGCTAGCTTATAATATATATTATATATAATCTTATATAATCTTATATAGTCCTATATAGTCTTATATAGGTTTATTATTATATAATATATTATAGGTTCTATACTAGCTTAGCTACTTTTACTATTTGTCCTAGCTTCTATATAATAACGCAATATAAGTTCCTTTTTTAAGAAAGTTATCTAAGTATAGAGTATTATATTGGTCCTAATTAATATAATTATTAACGTAGTACAAATCTGGATAAGAAGTAGCGGCTAGAATAATATACGCGCTTCGTAAAATAGATGGCATTAAATAAAAGCAACCACCTCTAAGTACTTGCCTAGTATTTACGCTTAAGCGCGGCCACCTTTTTACCTTAATTATACCGTATATTAGATGCGGCAGTCTATAATTTAATAGCTAAAGCAGCTCTACTATAGCTCTAGTATACTATATATATATATACCGTACTTATCTAACCTTTTAATATCTAAAATAGTAACAATTAGCTAAAGCTGGCCTATAAGTCTTCTATTTAACGGCGTGCGGCCCTTTCTAATATAGTCGCCGTTATCTATATACTCTTAAACCCATATATAATTACGCCTCCACTAGTTAAAACATTGCTAATTTAATATGCATCGTACTACCTTACTAATTTAGCCCTTAAGGTTAGTTGTATTTTTTTCGTCTCGTTTCTAATAGCGAATAGATAGATATATTTTAACAAGCAGGCGCTTAACCTATAAGGGGTCCTTCTCTTTCCGGTCTATATTGGAGTTCTAGGTATATTTACCTTATAGTTTTTACCTATACTCTTAGATAAATACCGCAATGCCGTCTAGAAACCCTAGGATTTTGTAGCAGTTTGTTATATAAGATATATAAAGCTACGTCTTTAACCTAAGACGCCTCTAAATAAGATCTGTTGCCCTATTTATATCTTTTAAAGGCTACCGAAGCTTTATAACTGCTAAATACTATATTAGTTAAGTAACCTATACCTCTAGACGCTGGGAAGACTATAGTATATAATTACTATTTATGAAAGCTATTTTGTCTTCTATTACTAGTACTACTACCTATCTTAAATTATAAGAGCAGATTTAAGATAGCAAATCCTATTTATTTATTAAGTTATAAAACGCCTTAACAATATAACGGTGTCCAGCTTCGTTATTTACGCCAGTGTAATACCTATCTGCGCATCCGTATAGGCGGATATTTTCCTTAAAATATATAAGGGCATAGAATTTTAGTATATTAAAATGGCCCGTATTAGAATCCTTTGCCTTTAGACAGAAACTTTAAAATACGCCTTTAAGCATATTAATTTAATATAGGACGTAGTGTATATATCGTAGTGTCTCCTTATTATAGGTATAATACTAAGCTATAATAACGAAGTTGTATACGGCTCTTATAAAATGCATAGCATATAGTTCCCTGGATAATAGTAGTAGGGCTAGTATAGCGACAAGTTAACAAACTATGGCTTTTTGTTTATTACCTATCTATTAAGTAACTTTACTAAATAATAGGTTATTAAACCGTTTTAGCCCTATAAAAGCTAGGACTTATCTAAAACGCTAATTAAGCTAAGCCTTCGCAGATATATTTATTATAGTTGTTTTTATTCCTCTTCTCTTTCTTTTTAGCTAGACGATATTACCTGCTAGTTTTCGTACCTATTTAATAAGTTATATAATAATACCCTTTAAAAGCTAATATAGAATATCTACCATTATACCCTTATAGATATTAAATAGGCAATAGTACTACGCGAAATATTCTACTGGGTATACCCAGTTATTTAAGAATAGAAGAATTTTCTCTAGTTTCTAGCGTTTAATCTATCTTCTTATCTCCTTATAGGTGCATAGCGGGTATTATTTCTTAGTTAAGTTTTTGCGCTTTAGAGGGGGGACCTAGTATATAGTGTAGTGCTATTAGCTTTTAATACCTATAAGCAGCACTTGTTCTTTATAGTCTGCTATTATTCTATATATAATTGGATAACATTATCGCATAAAATTATCCGCATATTGGAGGTCTACGCCGCTTTTTATAAGATGCTTAATTGCTATTATATTTTAGTTAATAGAATATAGCGTTAAAATACTAAAGCAGGACTTGCGTTTAAGTATAGTTCTTATTGCCTTATAATATGCTTTACTTTTTATATTATTATCTTTCTCTTTAATAACTAATATAAAGCCAATAAGGATATTTATAGGGGATATCTATTAGCGCCAAACTTATTAGTTAAGATTACCGATAGTAATATATACCGGCTAGGCCGATTTATTACTATAGTGTATTATTAGCTAGGTCTTATTAACCGCTATAAGTATAGGAACTACTATAATACCGCTAGGAAGCTTGCCTTATATCTTTTACTACTAGTTACCGCTATATAGCTTATTATAGACTTAGTAGTTTTCGGCATTATAGAGTCTCTTTAGTGTATATACTAGTGCATCTTTAAAGGGTTAATAGCCAATTAAAAAGGCAATTATATTTATAATATCCTAGTAAAGAATATAGTATTCCCTTTACTTAAAGCCTTTAACATTTAATTTTACCTTACACTCTAATTAGAGCTATTATTTGTCTTATATACTAAATAAAATAGCGGTAATTGGTTCTTTTTATTAATTTATAAATTAAAAGCTAAGTAGGCTATAAAATAGGCTAAGGTGGGTGTCTTTAAGTAGTATATTAACGTCTTCCTTTATATAGCAAATGCGGTACAGCTATATTAAAAAGGCGTAATTAAACTCTAAATAAAAAGGATTATATAGTATACTTTGGCTATTATTGTGTTATAATATAGTAATATTTAAAATTGTCTAGCTAACTTACTATATATTATTATCGGTCTTATATAAAATTAGTTTACCCGCCTTTATATTCTTAGTTACTTTAAATATTTTTACTCTAAGTAATAATAATAACGATATAACGCTTTTTTAATATAGTATACCATATAAAGGCACTAGATAGGCATTCTACTTATATTTTACCACTACTAGAGCGTACTTATTAGTATTTATATTTATACCGTCCGGTTATAATCACGCGTTATTTAACTAGTAAGAGTAGTAAAATTAATTACAAATTATAAGTAGTTGGGCCGTAATAAATATATAAGTATTATATCTCTCTTCGCGTGCTTTTTTATAGACGTGTTAATAGCTAGGTAGCTACCTTTTATAGCACTATAAGTATTAGTAAAGGCCGCTGTAACTCTTATGGGTATAAGAACACTATAAACAGCGCCGCTATATTATTGCTAATTATATATTAAATAATATAGTATTATTTCTAGGCGTAAAGAGTGTATATTATAGTACTAACGGTTAATTACCGGTATTTAATCTGTGTGGGTAGTTTAGCTTTATAGCTGCTAAGAGTATACCTTTTATTTTCTTGCTAGAACTAGTTATACTAAAGCATAAGTATAACTAGCCTAATACTGAGTTTAAGGACTTAAAAGAGTCTAAGGCAGCTGAAATGGATACTAAAGCGTAAGTATAACTAGCTTAACACCAAGTTTAAGGACTTAAAAAGGTCTAAGGTAGCCGGAATAGACGCTAAAGCGTAAGTATAACTAGCTTAATACCGAGTTTAAGGATTTAAAAGAGTCTAAGGCAGCTAAACTATATACTAAAGTGTAAGTATAACTAGCTTAACACCGAGCTTAATACCGAGTTTAAGGACTTAAAGAGTTTAAAGTAGTAGAACTAGATACTATAAACTAAAGACTTAATAGTACCTAAAAAACCTTTATCCGTCTAAATAATAATATATAGTATTCTTAGGAAATAGCTCTAGGACTATAGCTACGGCGAAGATATTATTTACTACTAATATTACAGAGCCTGATAATATTAGCTATCCGGACCTATAAATTCCATTATTTCTATATAAGCTGTAGTAAGAAAAAAAAGGGAAGATTAAGGGTAGTACTAGTTAAGTTAAGATAACTAAATAAGTTAGTATTTAGAACTATAATATCTAGTCTTAGGTATATAGAGTTCTAACTAATATCTAACTTAAGCTGCCGCCCGGAAGTCTTATATTCGTTACTAGGGTAATACTAAAGGGCTAGGCTAGATAGTGGGTATTAGCAATAATATAGATAATTTAAAGCCCACGAAGTAACTAAATAGAAAGCCTGTATCTCGTAGGCTAACTACTTATCTTTAACGGCTTTTAAAAGTTTGTTTCTAAAATTCCTTTTAATATCTCCGGTTTCCTATTAAACAGATATATTAGTACGAGCTTATATACTACTAGGGTGAGAAGAGCTAAAATATAGTTAAAGCTCTTTAAATAATTTACTAGAACAGAACGGGTTATTTAGGTTAGCCTATAGATTGGCTAGCTTAACCTTAATATCCTACCCTAGCTTATAAATATTAGGGCTATCTCCACCTAGTATACTACCGTTAATCTGCGTATTAGCATCTCCCTTATTCGCAGCGGCTAAAGAAGCTTTAGGTGTCTAGTCTCTAGAAGGCATTATAATACGGCTTTTAAAAAAGCCCGCTTTATGCTAGGGCACTAAACGCTATATTATAGGTAGAGCTTATAGTAGTTATATAAGGCGGGATACATTTTTAGGCAGTATACGTTTAGAGAAATTAAGGCTAAGGTAAAGCTTAATATAGCTATATTTTTAAAGATAAAGAGGCTATAGTATTAGTTTAGGCGGCTATAGAAGTTTAAAAGATTAAGCGAATAATAGTAGGAAATAGAAGAAAAAGGTGTGTAAATAAGAGTACGGTGTTATAGGGCTAGAGTAATAATAGCTGTATTATAGATAGCTTAATATATAATTCGGACTATAGGACCTATATAAAAATAAGTCTAGCAAATATCTTTAATATAAAGCGTAGTAGCTATAAGTGGGATCTAGGATACTAGTTTTAGGTTACCTGTATAGTAAATATAATAGCTTATCTAAAAAAAGTTGCTTTATTAGTGATATAGCTTAAAAAAAGGTTATACTTTAGGTAAAAGGGTATCCTAAAGCCTTATCTTGCGTTTATAGGATAAAATACTATATTATATTTCACTTTATTTTATATAATCTTAGACTTTTTATAATATCTTAGATTATCCCCCTACCTCTCTCTACTATACACTTTACCTTATCTTGCACTTATAGGATAAAATACTATATTATATTTTACTTTTTTTTTATACAATCTTGGACCTTTTATAATGTCTTAAATTATCCCCCCACCTCTTTCTACTATGCATTTTATCTTACCTTACACTTATAGAATAAAATGCCATATTATATTTCACTTTTTTGTATAATTTTAGACATTTTTTAATGTCTTAGATTGTTCTAAACTTATTCCCCTACCTCTTTAAAGCTACTTTACTAACTAGTTACAATATAAAGAATAGAATTATTAGCTCTCTTATTATTATGTATACCTATTAGGACATCTATTATCCTATTTATAACTTTTTGGCTTTTTATATAATATATATAATAACTAACATTCTAAGGCTTCTACTGCGGATTACACTTGTTTTTATATGCCTTACTATTTATATTTTGCAATTTTATTTACTTAGTTAGCAGCGTAAGTCCTATACCTCGTCTCGCCACGTACCTTTCGTTCCGTTTCTTACTTTAAGTCTTATATTTTATTTTATTGCCTATATTAAAGCTTATATCTTATCCTACTTCTTATATTAAGACTCGCATTCTATTCTATTTTTTATATTGCTTTTATATTACTTTAATTAGAATCCACTATTATCTTAAGTTAACACTATTAGCACACCTTCTTATTATAACTATTAGGATTATCTTGTTAGATTATTACTAATTATCTAATATATTATCCGCTTTACTGTCTTTATAAGTTACTCTATACTATTTTATATAAAACTTTTACCCGCTTATAAATATATAGGGTCCTTAACTATAATAGCGGCGCTATACCTAGACTCTAATTAGTACTTAACTACTATAACTAATAAGAACTTATCGTAAATAAGTGGTCTAAAGCTATAGTAAGGACTTGCGATTAACAAAAAAACATATAAAGAAATCCTCTAATACTATGCTAGCGAAATTAATAAAGCGTCTAGCGGTAGGTTGCTAGCGTCTAGGCCTATATAAAATGGAGTTAAGCGTATAGTCTTTAACCTTCTTAATACTAAGTATAGGTACGTATTTAAGAGATCCGATCTACTATTAGAGTTTAAAGCTTTTACTATTGCCGCTAAAAAATTTATATAGTGATATATAACGACCAATAAACATAGATGCGTAGAGGTTATAATAGCTAATATTGTTTTAAAGCATAGCGGCTTGTCTTCTAAAGAGCAGTCTATTAACTTATTTAGATTAAGGGTAGCCTCTAAGGCTACCTAGGTATTTAGTAGTCTGTCTATTAAAGTCTTATAATAGCTAAATACTATACCTACACTATTTTATAAAATAAGCTTTACTATATATAGTTACTTAAATAAAACGCCATTAAATGGGGCCCCCATTCTATACGGATTTATATTAAAAACTAAGTATAAGTATCTATTGTCCGATTTTCTAGAGAAAGTTAATATATATTACTATAGATATAATAAGCTATAGGCCGTAATAAGTATAAACTTCTTAGCGAATAAATATAGGGATAGCTAGGCTATAGTAGATCTGACTACCAGTATACTAATTCTTAACTATATAAACCTGGCATTTATAGTACTTTCTATAAAGAAGGCTGGACTTAATATAATTATAATTAGAGTTAAAAATCCTAATCGGATTATAAAGTATAAGAGACTTTATAACTTATATAAGATTATATAATATTATATAGAGTTATCTAATATACGTTTATAGGTATAAGATTTAATAAGAGTACTTCTAAGTCTAACTCTAACCCTAATATTATATAACTAGTGCTAACTAGGAGAAGAATAGATATACCTACCCTAGGTTAAAGTAGTTATAAGTAGTTAATTCTAGAGTCCACGCTACCTATATTTAAGTAGTTAAATCTAAAGCCTATATTAACCTTAAAGTCTATACTATCTATACCTGCTAGTATATTATTAGCTATACGGCCGACTATAATTAAAACTGCTCGTAGTTAGACCCGTAGTAGTAAAGACTAGCCCCTACTAGATAAATTAAAGCTTTTAAAAGGCGTAGATCTAAATAAAGTATAAATATTTAAGATAATGCTATAGGATAAGATAAAAGGATAGTATAATAAATAGCTAAAGTCTAATCGCGAAATGTTAATTAATATATTATTTAAGGATATAAATAATAACCCTAACCTAATTTATATTGGGGAAGACTCTTATATTATTAAGTTTTATTATATTACTAAGTATTATTACATTGCCGCCGAGCCTTATTATGTCGCTAAGCCTTATTACATTATTAAGTCTTATTATATTACCAAGTCTTATTACATTACTATTAAGCCTTATTATTTTGCCGAGCCTTATTACATTGTTAAGTCTTATTACACTACTAAGTCTTATTGTATTGCCGTTAAGCCTTATTATATCACCGAGCCTTATTACATTATTAAGTCTTATTACGTTGCTAAGTCTTATTGCATCGCCGCCGAGCCTCCCAGCCAGATTAGGCAATTAGACGTCGCGAGCTTAACTCCTAGGTATGGCGGATTCGATTCCCACTTATCGCGCATTAAAAATATATAAAAAAAAAGGTTATTTCCTATTAAATTAGGCGTTAGTAAGGCTCTAAATTAAGCTTGTATTTTTATACGTGTCTCGTAACGCCTAAAGTTATACATTTAACAAAATCTCAGCACTATATACTAAGCATATTAGCTCTTCCACGCCAAGTTTTAATTACGTTAGGCTAGCTCTAAATTAAAGCAAGAGGTAAAACGTACTATACTACTACGCTATAAGGACTTTAGAATATAATCTTATAAATTTAACTAAATTATAACCCTGTTGGAATGTTAGTCATGTGACGTGGTTATAAGACTACGAAGCGAGACTAACTAATCTGACCTTGGAGCAACCCCCTACTTCTAGACAACAATTAACTACCAACTTTAATACCGCATACGTATTGCAATACAGTAATATTTATGCACGTTAATAATGTGAGTATACTAACACTAATTAGTAGACGTATAGATTAGGAAATACGCAATAACTAGCGCTTAAGGAGTAGTACTAAAAACAGTTCACTAATCGCCTAGTTCTTA
>Ga0307515_10023229_pt1 | contig 10880 bp, 11 predicted proteins | sample 17_EM_MG_FD_194513 | JGI IMG/M metagenome (GOLD analysis project Ga0307515, IMG submission 194513) | Populus trichocarpa ectomycorrhiza microbial communities from riparian zone in the Pacific Northwest, United States - 17_EM | ecosystem: Host-associated > Plants > Roots > Unclassified | place...
ACAACCCCAGTGCAGTCGGCGGCGTTGACTCCCGGGGCCACCCAACGAGCCCTGCGGCGGCGGTTGGGCTCACCTACCAGACCTGCATAGAGTGGTGCGGGTCAGATGCCGAGAGCTTCAGGTGGAACGAGTTTGCGCGGTCATTCTCCTCGTGGCTCCTTCCCTGGTTGGCTCTTCTCAGCCAGCTCCCCTTTGGCTCTTCAAATTATGTGGATGACTTCGTCTCAGGTTAGCTCTCCCTCCGTTTAATCGTCGGTTTCATTGCTTATCCGAATGCGCATCTACATCCGACCAGTTGTCATGAGCGTTGGGTCCCCCGCGCTGGCCGCATACTCCCTTGCCCTCACCTCCCTGAACACTCGGTCAGTTTATCGTAGGGTGAAGGCCAGCAGGTTTAAATACAAGAAGTCTGTGATGGATGCGTTGATATCCATTCAGCAAACCCCCCTCATGCTTACCGACGATCCACATCTTCTCGGATTCATCCAGTACAACCATCGGTGGACAGAGGAGATCTGGGAACACCTAAGCCGAGGGAGTGTTTGGTCCATTAAGGCAGGCATTTTTGTCGGATGGGTCGTCACTCCACTCGTTTTCACCGTCGTCAGTGCCTTCGTCTTCCTCGATGACTCCAGTGATGGCTCATACGAGGGACATGCGATCGGTATCCTCTGGTTATGGTTGCTATGCTTAGTTATCGGCTGGTTATGGGTTCCGACCTTCTCCAGCGGCGAATTAAAGACTGCCCTCAACTTTACAAACAATAAGGCACTGAACAAAGCCAGCAAGAAATTCAGCAAGACCACCGTCGGACCCCCGAGACAAACCCTGGTCCCGAAGGGACGCAAGAGGCTCGTCATCGATCCTGTTCCCGAAGTCAGCGAAGAGAACGAGAAGGTAGAAGTCAAACCAATCCAGGAGGATACCAAACGCGCTGGGGAAAAAATCAATCAGAAAGCCAGCCCTTTCCCCAACTCCGCCCATCATCAATCCACCACCTCTTTCCAGTTACTCCCCGAAAGTCAACATGGTCACGATCACCTCACCTTCAGAGCGAACCCAAACGCAAACCAGAGTGTCGTCAGCATGGCTCGCTCCTCCCAGGACCAGTTGGACCCCGACACGGATCGGCTCCTCATCCCAAGGAAATGCGGTCCGCTCAGTCGGGACGAACATCGATTCTCGGCGACGTTCAACTATTCCAGGATCATGCGGTATCTCGTCCTCGTCGACGACGTCTTGACAGCCTTGGACAAGGCCGCCCGGGAGGAGTACGAGGTGGGTGTTTTTAGAAAATGCCTGACGGAGGTTGTTTCACTGACTCTCAACAGAGGGAGAGACCTTCCGTTATGGACACTGCTACTTCGTTCGCTGGGGAGAAGGCTGTGTTCCCTCCGGGAGCGCTCATCTCGATGTTCAACGCGACGATTATGGCCCTCATTCTCCAGTGCGGAACAACCGCTGCAGCCACGATCATTATGGCTTTCACCCCTACAGTCGGGTTGGGGTGCCACTCTCTGGGGTACATCATCTACGGAGGGACTGCTATCGTTATCCTGTTCCTCAATATCATCTCGACAATCTTCGCTCACATCACGGAAACTCGTATTAGAAGGACAAGAGCCCGCCGCGCCGTCGTGGTTTTCACTGCTTACACCGCCGTTGCCCTTCGCAAGATCTCCTTCTTGCTCGCGCTCGTCAACGGGACGGGGTTGATTGTATTGTCTTGCTTCCAATTTTCCCGTTTCCTCGACAACTGCTACTGCAATGCAAGCGTCATCGGACGTGGGGCGGATTCTTATATCGTCGCTACCTATGAGGGCTGGATTTCTACGATGAGGACTTCCCGTATTGTGGCCACTGTACTCGCTGTGGCCTGTATGTCTGTCTACATGGTCTTCCTTCGGGTTACGAGTGCTTCGTCAAAGAGGGTTGATTATCACTAGAGCATGTTTCCTCGTCCTTACCGCCTTTTAGTACTAGTTTTCAGGCGAGACTTCCTGTAGCCACAACCGCTTTGCTTTGCTTTCATCACGTCGGGTGCTATGACTCTCGTTGGGTTTCATATGCAGGGACCCAAGTCCAGATAATGTATCACGGCCACCCACTTTGCTTGATTCTGCGCCGGTTGGTGGTAGGTCCGAAATCGGTGACGGGTCGATGGGATTACAACACTTCAGTCAATATATAAACAACAAATTTGGGCTGTATGAGTGTATCCCATGGGAAACAGTCTATCGAAATGCAGATGTAAGGCGCCGCGCGAATTTCGATTATTACATGCTATGTAAATGAGTCCAGAAACCTGGGTCTGCCACACAACACGGCTGTCAATAAGCACCAAGACCGAGAGGTGTACGAGGGGGGAGTGGACATTCCAGCAGTGCACCTACGGACACGGTAGAGGAATCGCACACATAAACATCGAGCGACGTCTCGTGCCTATCCACAGGAGCTTAGCGGATTAGGAAGGATTGACGATCAAAGACTCACAGATCGGCCTGTTTGTCGTTTCCTTGTCCACCTCCAGCAGTATCTCCTCGAGCCTCCTGTATTGATCTCGCCTACGACGGAGGTTCCCTTCTTTAAGCTCTGGCTTGTACTGCTGGATGTGCCCTAACCCTCGTTCCAACTCCTTTTGGACATCACCCAAACGACGGAGAAGGTCTTTCCGGTGGTTACCCATCTCTTCCCCACTGAAATCCTCCCGAATTGAAGCGCACATCTCGTCGAAGCAGATCAAAAAGTCCCACTCCGACCAGACAAGCAGAAGGTATGACGTGAGGGTTTTGATGTCTTTGAGTGCCCGGACCATCTCGAAAACCGGCCGATCGCTCCCCCAGTAACGTCCCCAGCAGATAGGAGGGAGGTCAGGGCGCATGTTCAGCCGCAACCACATGCTGGCCGGTATGGTAGGCGATCCCAAGTACGCGATCTGCAACAGCGTATCGACAACGCTCTGACCAACGTCGTTTGTGTATGGGATTGCTGAAGACGCTTCTTCCCACAGTTGGATTAACTGTCCACCGTTTTCGAACTGCCACCAGGGTATGTAAGGTGATGTCAGTATTACAACCCGCTTCAAGACGGCGGGGGTCTTTTCATCGAGCAGCGCAGAAAGAAGCGGTTCCATGTGAAACCACATCAACCCAATCCGCTCTGAGGACCTGATAACACGCAGGAATACATCAAACATCTCGTGCTCCCCTTCTTTTACCTGCAAGACCACATATGGAAGGAGAGCGGTGAGAGCCTTGCGCTTGGAGCGGATCGTAGTCGAACGCATGTCCGTGGCTTCAACCATCTCTCCGAGTTTCTGAGTGATTAGCCCCGAAACAGTTCCTAGCGGGATACTGGTTCTGGGTCAGAAAGATCGACACATGTAAGTGTGCCAGCATACCTCTCCAAGGCGGGATCGTTTGTACTTGAAATATTACACTCTAGGTCGGTCGCAATGATTGATAGGTAGGTGATGATGACTGGGGTCGGAGGCGGGGGGTCCTGTGACATGGAATGAAGTACGAAGCGAAGAACCCAACGGGGGACCTTTGAGCCCGCTGGCGATGCCCTTGTACGTACAACATGGTCCAAGGCATTCGCGAATAAGACGTACTCCGAGGGACTGGGTTTATAGTCCATCCAGTCCAATCGACGTCCCTTGTGGCTGACAAGTAGCACATGGATTGCGCTCATCGTGTGGCGGCACAGGAGCTCCTCGAAATTTGGACTTGGCGGTACTGTCGAAGCGTAGTGCTCGAACGTGTCTTCATCGACCATGGCCGTCCAATCCACACAACAGAGCGCACGCAACAGACACACGGAGGCGGTGTTCGCGGCCCGTTCTGATCCTGGACGTTCCGTGACCTGATCGTCTTTCACGTCGATGCAGTTGAGAAGCACATCTACATAAGTAACGGCGAGTTGAGGGTCGAAGGAGTGGATCCGATCCATGGCCCCAAGAAGTCGATGCAGAACGTCGCGTGCTTTCCCATCGGGCCGCTGGGGTTCGTTGGCTGTTTCTAACCGGGTTGCCCACAAGGACAATGTGGTAAGTAACTGAGTAGTGTCCTGACTGGGTTTGTTGATCCGTCCCAGTTCTTCTGATATGCGAGACACAATATCCCAAAGACACGCACTAATGAAGGGTGAGGGGGTGGATTACGCGGTTGGCTCACGGCACATACCTCTTGTCCTGGTCCATGACATCACTTCGAGATATATTGCATCCCAACTCAATCGCGGTGATCGACAGGCAGTCTGCAATGACCGGCAATGGAAGTTCGGAATCTAATGATAGATAGTGGCGTGAAAAGCAGAGTATCCAGTGGTCTACCCTGTCATCGTTCCCTGGACCAAAGTTTTTGTTTTTCTGGTACCAAGCAATTTTGACGAAATTATGCGCGAGCCAAAGGCTCTCCGGAGTAGAAGGATCGACACCGTCCCAGTTGAGATGATCGGGTGAATCACCAGTGATCAAGCTGTGAGCTGCAGTGATTGTGTGGTAGAAAGGGAGGTTGGATAGCGCGTCCATGGACGGAAAGACGCTCTTATACCGCTGGCACAAGTCACCTGGTACGCTCTTATACCGCTGGTACAAGCCCCTTTGCACGCCCTTGAGCCACTGGTACAAGCCCCCTGGTACGACCGGTATCGGCTCCTCGACCAACCTGTGAGACAGGGCACGCAGAAGACACACAGCACCCATTTCTGCAAGCCGCTCCGACCCCCTTGTTACCACCACCTGGCCATCGTCAGCAACGCTAACGTAATTAATAACCACATTGAGGCAATCCGCAACGACTCCATCGTTGAATCCAGGGTGTGTAAGAACCGACCCAAGAAATTTGAGGGTCAACTCGTTGATCGTCCGGTCTAGTGATGTCCGCAGCATCCATGAGATGCAGCCGAAGTCAAGAATGGTGACCTCCCCGTCCAATGCCCGTGCTGGACCGAGTGTGTGGCCGTTGGTATGAAAGGGGTTTCGAACCTTTCGCCAAAGGGAACGGAGGACTCGAGCGCCAAAGGTTTGATATGGGCAGCTCATGGAGAACGCCCCGGCTACGACAATGAACGCGTAGAAAATGACGCCGAATACGGTGGCACTGAGGACGACGGATGCGATGGTGACGTCGATGTCCCAAAGGTAATTAGCTAGAGCGGAGCCGAGCAGCAAGAGCGCGATCTGCAGCATCAACGACAACGACTCCACCGCACCAACAAAACGCCAGGCGACAAAGCCGTCGACCTTCCGCTGCCGATTCTGGCTGCGTTCGATTGCGGACCCTCGCATGTCGACCGAGGCGTAGAGGTTCAACCACCGCTTGCCGAACATTGCGAGGGAAGCAGAGAAGAGGGAGGCGGCAAGACTCGCATAGAGGAGGGCTTGGACCCGGACGAGGGGGCGCGGGGGACCTGTCCATGATGTGACTGTAGGAACGTCGCCACCAAGAGCAGTACTATTCATCGTGTAAATGAGGACACGAAGAAGAGCAGCCGTCACTTCGTTCGGATCTTGCTGAAGTTGGGAGTGGACTTGGATGATGAATGCAGAGGTTACTGCGGAGAAGAGACCCGCCTGTAACTCGACTCAGTACATGCACATCCAGGTATCGTTCATGACGTACAAATATCAAGGTGGTGTTCAGATCCTCGTCACATTTCTTTATGAATTCCTTATCATACTCGTCTGCTTCGTTTTTGTAACGTTTGTAGAACTGAGCGCGGAGATCTGCCTGGTCTGATGGATCGTTCTGACTCCCGCTTCACGGGGGTTTTTAATGGTGGTTATGTATCGGGGCATGGAGCAGAGCTTACTCAAACACGGATCCTTTGCTCTGGCTGTCACCCTCATCCCTCTTGGGTTCACCTCCGATACTCTGGCTGTATTCGAAGGTCAGATCATATAGCAATGCGTAATGCATGGATCTCACCCCAACATGGGTACCTCTCCGAAGACTTCCGACGCAGCCGACTTCAGGCTCCGGCGTTTATTGGCCCTGAAGTCCACATTGAGCGAGGTAAATGGCAAGTGTGTGGCACACCATACTGCGTTATTTGTCCCGGCGTACCTCTTTAGGCGAGCAAGAGGTTTGGGTAGAATTGGGAAAGGTTGTGGGAGGTGCAGGAGATGGGCGGCGAGGGAGACACGTTTCCAGAACCCAGCCTCATTCCGGACTCATGTTAGATGTCAGTGCTAGATGTCAGTGATTGACATAGTTGTATTCCACGGGTCCAATCCGGCCCGAGCCGCTGCGCCGAATATCAGGTCCTACCGAGAGCACTAGGACAACCTGAACAGGACGGGTGGCATAGATGTGGTGCAGACGAACGGGCTCCAGACGTTCAACAGATAAAGAGGATGAACCATCCTGCTGAGGGCCGTTTGTGGTCACTGCGCTCACCGTCCGATCACTTCAAGTGGCAGTAGCCTTTTGATCATCGTGTTTCAGGGTTTTTGAGGGGCAAAGAACACTCCGGGCGCAATTGTAATTTCTCCAGGCACAGCGAGACATGGCCACTGTGGACCGAAAGGCGTCCTCGAGGCCCGTCAGTAAGGTTGATTATTCTGAGTACGACTCTGCACACATGCTTGTCCTCGCTCAAGTGGCAAATCTCCTGCGGGAAATATCTCAAAGGTCCTTATCACGTCCTCAGGCCTCGGGCCTCAAGGCCTCAATATTCAATCCCTGCACGTTTGCAACCTCCACGACTGGATCTCATTTGACAGAACGTCACCCAGTTGGGATCAACGCTGCGACTGCTAGTACAGGTGGGTTTCTGCATCCCCTACCCCCATGCGTTGGACTGCCTCTACGACCATGTCATACTTGCGAAATCCGATTCCCATCGCCCCCGCGACGAGACTCGTTTTTTTTTCGCTTCAGCATTTATATATTTATACCCCGCAACAGCTACAACGAGACTCTCGTCATCGGCTGATGCACTGCAGGTTCATCGATGTCGTCGATCGACCATCCGCAACCATAGAACTGGCGACAATCGGTCACCCGCGGAAATGGCTGAAGCAGACTCTGGCACTCTATATGAGTCTCCAGTGGGCCATGTGAACTTGGGTCCGACCCCCCGCCGACCAGTCATGGTCGTCCCGCTGTCATTTCCGGTGTACCCCAACAAAACGTTACGCCTTGAGGGCGAAGCTTCGATATCCCAGCTCTCCGTTACGACCGAGCAAGTCGAAGGGAAAGGGTGGTTGTTGCCGGCGCCGGAACCCCGGTCCCGCTACATTGAAGACATTCATACATGGTATCCCCAAACCCGACGGCCAACGGTGGAAGATCGAGCTATTCGAGTAACAAAACTGCTTGGGTGGAATGTGGTCGGTCCCGCGTTTTTCACTCACACCAGTCTAGTATTGGCCGAAGCACTTTCTAAGACACAACCCGTACCCACATCTCCCAGGAACACCACCCCGTTCACAATTGCATGCGAACTCACCCTCTTTGGCATTGACAGGCTAGGTCGGGAACGCTTCGAATGGTTTCTGTGGACTCCCGGTTTCAGCAGACAGGCCTCGGGAGGTAATTGTTCCCCTCAGTAAAATTCCGGCACAGTTCTCGGGTTACGAGGCGTTTCGATCGCTTGGCAATGGCGGTCGGACGCAATCACTGTCCCGGTGTGGGCAGCTGGTGCCGCTGCGAACGGGTGTATGCGGGGTAGGTCGCGCATTCGATTTGCTTTCGAAAACCAGCAGAGTTCGCGGACAGATCCTGGCAGTCGGCCGACGGAAATGACTGACAGCAATTCATAAACCCAGAGCGAAGGGCTTCACCGCTTTATCCGTGCAGTTTGAAGATGGTACTGAGGTTTCCGATGTGGAGGCCGTCATTCTCGCTGCAGGATAGGACCATCGTCTTCCGTTCTTGGACCCTTCGGTTCCGGGTCCCTTACCAACCCTCTGAGCGATACTGCACAGAGTATATTTAATTGTCCACTCTGACCGCGTCTATCCCACTCCATACATTACCGGCTGGAAGGATTGGAACGAGAGGTCGGCGAGGGAAGTGGTCCTCAAGAACTTTACTGCGCCCGAAAACCGATCGGTTACTGCGAGGGCTTCGGTGTCTACCACCTCGGCCACAGAGTTGTCCACCGACGCCGAATATCAAGACTCTGATCAATCGTGCATCTCCGAACCTGAGGCCTTGTTTCCCCGCACGACGGAGGGTACGTGCCGAGTGAAGGGAAATATATTGGAATTGCGAAGGATTTAGAAAGAGATTGAGAGGAGGAAGTGAAGCGATGGTTGGATGGAGTTAGAAGGCGATCCATTAGGTCCACCCATTCCCCTTCGGTCTTGAGGTGAGGCGAAGAACCAGTAGACCTCATGCCTCTGCTCAGTATCTTTTCCGGGGACGATGAGCTTAGTTGTTTTCGTTCAAACCCAGTCGCATCTGATTTACTTCGGCTAAGTGAACCGAGAACGTCTCCGGTTCTTGACCTGGCATCTGATTCTGACATGAGTATGCAATATGTAATGATCGATTGATTGGGTATGTGCGTGTCAACGAGGACTCTGATGCGGTCAACGTCGCCCGAACAGCTGTTCTCCGTCCGTGTTCAATTGTCTCCCACTTGTCTTCTACCACCACCTTCCCCGAACCCTCTTGAAAACGGGAATCCAACCTCACCATGGCTCCAGCTCCGGTTCGCGCTAGGTACACCAACTCTGAGTCAGTTTTCAAACCGGACATCTTCAAAGGAAAGGTTTTGTTCTGTACCGGCGGAGGGTCTGGGATTTGCAAGGAGATGACCTATGCTGTGGTACGCCCTTACTCTTCATCCTCTTTACCTGCGCACCGCCTCTCCTCCGAATTCCACGCTGAACTGAGCTTTCGGTACCGTAGATGAAACACGGAGCCAATGCGGCAATCGTTGGAAGAAAGTCGGTACTCTCTTTCCCCGCCGCGTCGTGTACGGGAGTATTGATACGGTTAATCGACTGCATGCAGGTTGGACCGAATCACTCAAGCCGCTGAGGAGCTATCGAAAGGAACGGGGAACACTTGTATACCTGCTCAGGCGGACGTGCGAAAGCCGGATGAGCTGAAGGAGGCGGTGAGGAAAACCATCGAGAAGTTTGGAAGGATTGATTTCGTCATTTGCGGTGAGTCCGAGCCGCCGCTGCCCCTCGTTGTCTGGACAACTGGGGATTGACTGGGGACACTTGACAGGTGCCGCTGGTAACTTCCTTGCCCCCCTCTCTGGACTCTCGGAGAATGCCTTCAAGACCGTCATGGATATTGATACCGTACGGACGTTTGCTCTTGTCTGTCTTGGGTTGGCTCACGTTTTGTGATTAGCTCGGGACGTACAATACCTTCAAGGCCACAATTCCCCACATCCGCCAATCGCACGGGTCGTATATTCACGTCAGCGCCACCCTTCACTACAGAGGTAAAGCCACTGCAACCGGAATTTGATCGGTGTTGAGGTGTTTACGGCACGTTGCTAGGTCTCCCATATCAAGCCCACGTCTCCTCGGCCAAGGCTGCCGTTGACGCCCTCTCGCGTGTGATTGCGGTCGAGGAGGGACCCTGGGGTGTTCGATCGAACGTCATCGCTCCTGGACCCATCGCCGCTACAGAAGGCATGAACCGCCTCAGCGTTTCCGGCATCGAACGGCCCATAGAGTCCTCTGCCCCCCTCGGACGCCAGGGTGCTGTTCAGGATATCGCCAATGCTACCGTGTTCCTCTTCAGCGACGCTGCGTGTATGATCACTGGTGAGGCTCTCGTCGTCGATGGAGGATTTCAACATCTTTCGACCTCGTTTTTCCCGTATCCCGAGGCGGTCCTCGATCCAGAGAGCGTACAGAAGTTGTTCAAGGGTAAGCTCTAGTTTGCTACCGTGACTTGACAACAGTTCAGGTTCCGCTGGCGAGTTTCAAATTTGGGGTGGTTTCTCCGCGGGTGGATTGAAACGCGTAAATTATTTGTATCCGAGCAGCATAATGCTTCGCCTATTTTCTCGTTATTTTGATACACCTGATAATCTATACACACGTCTTTTGGATTGTGGGTGCCTGGTTAATTGTATGTAAAACTGCTTGGACTACTTTGCCGTAGGCTGGAGGACCGCGTACACGAGTGCCCTGCATTTCGATCGCTCGACTTGGCGACCAACAGTTACAGAAGCCGACTATCCGGATTCTTGCTCCATCTCTGATCGCCCTCGAACTCGCAACTATGTATCACTCGGGTATTGATTATCTTTTCAATCGTACGCGGTGCATCTGACCGCAGCTTGTTACCCCTGATTCTCGTCGGACCGTCTCCGAGGGGGACGGACTTGTGACGTGTAACCTTCCTCTGGAGCGATTTTCAGGAAACTTGCTTCCGCTCGCGAGAGGGAGACGGGACTGAATCCCGAGCCGAATTCCCGTCCTTGGAGCGATGGTGAACAGTAAACTCGAAGTGTGTTTTTCATTCTTCTGCTTCTTTTCCACGCCTTTTCGGTGCTCAATACGTTCTCTTTGAGTCCCCGTGCCGAACAGTTTCTATGGGTTTTTGCCTTTTCTTAGGAAGGCCCAGCACCACATGGCAACTCAACTGCGTATCTGTCAGCCGAGAATAAGCGATTTTGCACATCGGGATAAGAGTTATTCCTTCCCTCCCTCCCCCTTTCTCTCTCTCTCCTCCGTTTCCTGTAGTTCGAGCGGGTCTGGTCAGGTAGGATGGAGAGGATCACTGATTCTGAGGCTATCACTGTTGCGTGGCAGTTGCGAGATGTCACTGTGAGTGTTCCCTCTCCCGTCGCGTTCAAGTCCTCGCCCAGGAGTCTGAAACCGTCATCTGGCTACCCTCGCCGCTCAACCCCACCAGTACCTCCATCGTGAGTTTCCAACCCCGTAATCCAGCGTT
>Ga0307515_10023230_pt1 | contig 10880 bp, 4 predicted proteins | sample 17_EM_MG_FD_194513 | JGI IMG/M metagenome (GOLD analysis project Ga0307515, IMG submission 194513) | Populus trichocarpa ectomycorrhiza microbial communities from riparian zone in the Pacific Northwest, United States - 17_EM | ecosystem: Host-associated > Plants > Roots > Unclassified | place...
TTGGATTTTTTTTTCGGACATAATAGTATTGAATAATTTTAATTTATCTAACCATATAATTATTTAGTGACATATCAATAAATATTATGTTATATATCTAAAATAACAAATTACATAAGTTTCACTGAAAATATAAAGGTAATTTAGTATTGGTTTTGGTATTTGAATATAAAAATATAATAATTTAAATTTTTTATTGCAAATTATCTTTGTCACATGGGATACTTGTGTTAGCTATATGTGAAAAGCGGTAAAAAAAAAAATTAAGTTGTCAATTAGTTTTATAGTAATTAAAAATTCTAATTAATCTTCATATTTTTATAGGTAAATAGAATGTTTATGATAAATGAAAAATAAAAATCATCCTAAAACATCTGACATAAAGTAAGTTGTTTCGTGTTTGATTAATGATAAAAATATATATTTTGTGCTTACATGCTAAGAATTTATATAAATTAGATTCTTGTATTTGTTGTTAAACATAAAAGGTTTTTATAATCTAAGATAATTATTTGAGATCCACACATAGAAACAATGCATCATTTTTACTTTTAGAATTTGGGTGCAGGATCCAAATTAATAGTAAATGATAAATTGGCGTTGGCTCTTTTTTTTTATTCCGCAATTTGTAATATTATTATTTTAAAAAGTAAATTTTCAACTTTGTGAGTATATCATTTAAAATTTTACCATTCTCATATTAATTCTTTGATAAAAACAAAATGTTATATTTGCTTTTGAAAACCATAAAGTTTCAACTTCTTGGGAGTAAAATCCTTTCAAGAATTATATCATTCACGAGTTGACTTTTTAATTACAATAAAATAAAAAAATTTATTTACATATATTTTTGGAGAAAACAAGGTTATGTATTTTTTAGATGAAAAACTCAACTTCTTAGGACAAAATCCTTTTAAGATTTGATAGGAATTCTTAATCTTTATAAGTAAAAAAAGCGATGAAGTCGCAATATAGTATTTTGGTCATTAGAAACCTTAACTAGTTTTAGAGTCTAAATATAGAGACTGGTTAAGTATATGGAGGATGTATCACCCTTAGTATACCTCATCTAAGGTAAGTTGTATTATTTATTTGTCTGATATAAACTAATGTATTGTTGTGTTTTTTAAACGTTGGTTTGTCTATGGTTTAAGAAAACTCTTCATCGGTAATGAGGTTCTTATCTTATCAGGTTAAAACCTAACTGTTTTAATATTAAAACATATAAATAAAAGAAAGTGTTTTTAATTCAATATCGGAATATGTCTTACGTATAAGTTTATAATCTAGTATATTAAAAGAAAAAAAAATTTTTTTGTTGTTTTTGAAATGTATGCCAAGTTTTCATAGCTTTAATAAACTAATTATTAAATCCAAAAATATCAAAAAAAATATCAAAAAAATATTTTTTTTGAATTTTTAAAGATGCTAAATCATGCATTGTATATTTTTTTATTTTTATTATTTATGCAAATATGAATTTTTATTTTTGAGAGACTTGCTATATACAAATTATAATAAAAATTGTATATTTTTTTTTAAAAAGTTTTTGTTGTTGTCTTTTGTGGAAGGGAATTGATGTGTTAATACTGAAAAGATGTCTTGCGTGTAGGTCACAATTCAAAATATTAAATATGTGAGGTTAAAAAAAATGAAGAATTCAAAATTAATTACAAGATGACCTTTCAAAAATTAAAAATTTATTAAAAATTAGACGAAGATCTATAGATCGTGTTTGGAAAGACGCAAATAAAATATTTTTATCAAGACTATTTTAACCACGATATCAATTTAGGATAAATTATCATTCATCAACTCAAAACCGAACAACGCCAAACATTCACACAAATCTTATTAATTTCATGATCTTATATTCAAATTTCATGCTAATTCAAATGACTCAACACAAATCCAATCATAAATTCATGCATCAACATTTAATGATTAAATAACAATCACACCTTTACAAAAAAAACTAACAATCCAACACAAATTATCTCAAATTACAAAACACATCTAACCAAATTAAGTGCCCTAACAGCCCAAATATTATACAAAATAATAAGCATTTGGTCCTAAAATTTCACAATCTTAGCAATTTATCAACAAAAATGATTTGAGATTATAGATTGATCTTTCAAGGACGAGAAATTAATTGAAGAGACTGTTGTAACCAAGAAAACAATGTTGGAAGACTTTGGGAAAAGAAGGAACAGTGGCGGCGCGTGTATCCACACACCAATTGCCGGGTCCCTAAGCAACTAAAAAACCTCCAGTCCCTCATTTTTTTTTTCACTTTTGGTCCCCTTGTCCAAATTTTTTTTTGTTTTTTTTTGTTTTCTTATTTGTTTTTGTATTTTAATATTTTTGAAAAAGACAACATTAATGTCGACTTAATAAAATTGATCAATGATTTAAAAAAAAAACGCATAAAAAACCGAACATGTCAAAAGTAATTTTTTGAATTTTTAATTCTTTTAAAAAACATTGAACATACAAAAACAACGCAAATACGTTAAAAATATATTTTATCAGATTTTTTTAATTATTTTCGCTATTTTTTAGTTTGTTTTTCAAAAAAAAAGGAAGAGAAATGGGGTAAAAAATCGGGTTATGACATGATTTATATTTTTTAATCTAAGAAATAATAATTTGATGTATTTATAGTGAAACTCAATAAAAATAATGAAATGAAGAATAAAACTACAAATGTAAATCAGATCCAGATTATATTATGCTGCTTTCAAAGTCATGCACTATGAGGCACTTAACCTGTCCTATAGTGGCAAAAAAAGGAAGAGAAAGAAGGAAAGAAAGAGAGGTGCTCTATATATCATAAAGGAAGACTTATGCAAATCACTTTATATCCTTTTTAAAATATGCTTTCGTTATTAAATTAAAAGGAGACTTCTAAAGCATCCTAAAGAAAAAAGTGCATCTCTTTTTCAAGTAAAAGGGGCGAAAATGCTTCCTTGTCCACATTATAAAATGGGAAAAGCTGCTGGTGGAAACGAGGCTATTTTTTTTTATACTAATCAGATCGGATTCCTTCACTAAAAAAAACCCATAGACTCCTCAATTGCAACTGAAAGCTACCCATAAACACATACCCAACATTTTCAAAAGACGTAAAGGAAGCAACAAAGTTATCATCAAAGCCACACAGAACAGGTGAAAAGATGGGTTTTAAGCAAAAAGCAATAGCATTAAGCGGCATCCAACTTTTATGAGGATAAAAAAAATATGCCCTTGAACATTGCATGTTTAAAATATAATCCATGGCCCGCACATGTACTTCTTTAATTTCACGGATCCTGAAATTAACGACCATGTAAATCTCTAGTGGCTATTATATTAGCAACTACAGGGTTCGAACCTGAAATCACAGAGAAAACAAACCTTTTAATTCCAACTTCTTTAATCTTTCACATATTATAGATCACTAGGAAACAAGTAGCTAGGTCACTGGAATCTCATATTTTGGAATCTTGAGCTTGTTAATTTTTTTTTTGTTTTAAATAAAAATTTTTAATCATTTTAATATATTCATATTAAAAATAAATTTTAAACAATAAAAAATATTATTTTAATATATTTTCAAATAAAATACATTTTAAAAAAACCACTCTAATTCCCAACACTAATCCAATCTTCAACACCCCAGGATCAAGGCATGTGAAAAGATTGATTTTCATGTTCCTTCCTCACAGTCCAGCTTAATCAATGCACCATAAGATGCCCCATGACATGCATACACTTACAAAATCCTCATATATATATATATATATATATATATATATATATATATATGCGTACGGATATAAGTGCCTATTATCTTACTATTGGACATGACAGAAAGCTGTCTCTGATGTGAGTTGTCTGTATTCTTTTTTCTTTTTTTTCGTACAAACTTCTGATATGGTAAATTAGTGTCATAAATTATCTCTTCTCCAGACAATTTGGCTTGATATGGTTACGTTGTTGGAAATATGAAAGCTTCTCTTCATTTCAAACAATTTGACTGGGAATTGGAAATGTGAAAGCTTCTCTTCATTTCAAACAACTTGTTTTCTCTAGAACTATCATTTTAAGCAATTTTGTGAGATGATATTTTCGATTAAATTTAATAGTCAAGTTCCAATCTCATTTATGGGATTTATGCGGATAGTTTTTCTACTTCTAATCCATTTTTTTGGGTTATCATAAAATATTTCTTAGATTATTAAACCATTAAAAGACTCTGTTGCTATATTAAATTTAATACAAAAGTATGAATTACTTTCGATCTTTTATATTATTATTATTATTATTATTATTATCATTTATTATAGTTTTTGATGAACAGATTTTCCTTGTGTTGTGCTACATTTTTTTTTTTTTTCCTTACAATATCCTTTGACTCTACTTGTCGTCACTACATGTTAGTCAATGTGCCGATAGTTACCTATAGAAAATTACCACTACCCTGATGTGGAAACATAATCCATTAAAAGCAAACGACCATATCCATGCACAAAAGTAACTTTTCAAAGGCAAATGCAGAGTACTTTAATTTAGTCCTTGATCCCTTCTTTATGGTTAGAACTTCCATTTAGACAAAACTTTATCTCTCCTTAATTTATTCCTATCCTTGACACTTTGTACGCGACCCACCTGTAATGGGTCCCACATTTAGACTTTTATACACCCCACTGTTCATGACGTGGATTGATGATGTGGACCAAAAAAGCTCATCATCAGCTTTTCCACGCCACCTAACTTGTTCCTTGGCGGCTATGTCACATGAGTCTTTATTTATTTTTATTTTTTTCCTGGGGGGGCTTCCCAACATGTTTTTTAGCACTTTATATATGCACATAAGCAGCCCCCATTCCTATCTATCTACAAGTAAATCTTCTCTCTCATTTTCCCCTTGGTAACCCGCAAATTAGTGTTGATATTTCTCTCTATCTCATCCTTAATTTGTTTATCTCCATCATGGCTAGCCAAGAAGAGGGCATCAAGCTCTTTGGAGCAACAATTACGTTGCATGATAAACAAGAAGGTAATAAAGAAGATCCAAACAAGGAAAATCCAACCACTGACAAGAGACCAGAGAAGGTCATACCTTGCCCTAGATGTAAGAGCATGGAGACCAAGTTTTGTTACTTCAACAACTACAATGTTAACCAGCCAAGATATTTCTGTAAGGGCTGCCAGAGGTACTGGACGGCAGGTGGGGCCCTACGAAATGTTCCTGTGGGTGCCGGCCGCCGGAAAACTAAGCCACCTGGCCGGGTTGGTCTTGACGGTTACTCGGAGGGGTGCTTGTATGATGGCTCTGGTGGGGTTCACCGATTTGAGCTAGATGGGATGGTTTTGGAGGAGTGGCACTTGGCAACGACCCATGGCAGTTCCCGTCATGTTTTCCCCGTGAAGCGGCGGAGGAGCGGTGGCTCAGGTGGTCACACTTGTTGATAGTCTTTATCTTTACCATCATGCGTGTATTATATATACAAAACCGGTTTTGATCATATAACCTTCTAAATTTCTAATGGTAGTTCTATGTATGTGCATATTAACCTCATAACTTGATATTTGGCCTTTCTATTTCTTATGTCTGCATTTACAATTTCAATAAATAAGACAATAAGTCTATAGAGAATATTAACTAATAAACTAATGGTCACATCTATTCAAAATATTTTTGATTAATACACTATATTATCATTTTTTTTTGGTAATTATATTTCTGAGTTGCACAAAATCAATCATGTAGTTGACTTATAATACTCTTTAGGGATGTTTGCTCTGTACGGCATTTCAATATGAAGATCAATTAATTATTACTCATATTTAGCTCTTAAAAGATATCTTACCACAAAATTAAACTTTAATATCGACGGAATATTATATTGGTATATAAAAAATATTTTTTTGGTATTAAAAAATAAATTATTAAGTCTTTTTATTCTACCAATAATTTTATCTGCAATTTTCAATACTAATAAAATTATTAATAAAATATTTGAACCTAAAAATCAGTTTTTACCATTTAATTTTTGTTAAAAATTTCATTGTTTTTTATTTCTCCATTAGAAATTTTCAATATTAAAGAAATCATCGATAAAATATTCACATCTAAAAATCAACTTTTAACATCTATTTTTTATTAGAAATTTCATCACTGTATATTTTTCTGACCAAATATTCTGTTACCGAGGTGCTATAATTTTTATAAGTTTTACCAAAAGTTTTAGAATGGGTAGAAACATTTGATGATTCCATTAGAGATTTTATTTTATTTTTATTTTGTTTGTTATGATCACAAAGTTAATGATTGCTTACTCGTAATAAAACCACAACAACAACAAAAGGTATCTCCAAAAATTAATTTATACAATTTTCACAATGAATAAATAATGTTAAATAAATTATGCAGACATGTAAGTTTTCACAGTTTGAAGATTTAAGTGGTGAATTCATATAAATAATGCACAACGAAGAGATAAGTAGAATTCCATATACTAAAAAAAAAAGAAGTAAAAATAAACAATAAAAGATACAAGTGTGAAACCTTTCAAATTCCAATTGAAATACTATTAGATCAATAAGGAGAAGTATACTGGTACATCTCTTCGGATGTGCTAAAGATGAAGTGTGCTAAAGGTGAAGGGGCAGGAAAAGATTTAGCATCAAAAGGTCCAAGCATGAGAGGAAATGATACACCTATAAGTGTACTTTGTTGAGCTGGATAAATCTTATTTTGTTCTAGAAGTTGTGCATTGTCTTTTTCATTTCAATAGCTATTTGTTCCTAAATCTTTTGCTTCACAATCTCATCAAATTTCTATGATTAATAGCTTAGGTCAGAATACAACGTGTTTAAAGTTAAATTAGTACGACATTCCCTCAATTCTCAAGTTGATGCTATAAATAAACTACAAATCTAATTCATATCTGAGCAGAAGTATCTTCGCTAAATTTCTCAACCATGTTGGTGTTATATCTTTTCAAATAAAATTGAGTTTTAAAATTTAATTACATTTCATACTATTAATACATATAAACAATTTTAAATCAATAATAATTATCAAAACACTTGCTACGAATGGATACGCTCTTTTATCGATGAAAATTTTATCATATCCTTTTTCTTTTATAAGTTTCCTTGTATAACTCCATTAGAGTTGTTTTCGACCCATTTCTTTTCTTGTATATTAAATAGTTTGTTAGATATCTCACTAATAAATATATAACTAAGACTTCAAGAAAAATAACGAAATATATCACAATGAAATCTTACTTGGTGTTAGGCATGATGGGTAAATGAAATCGCTTCTCTAGTGTGCTTGCTTATCCAACCATGAGTTTTTTTTTATTTTGATTTTGTTTACTGGATCATGAATGCTTTATAAGAGTTTTCAATACAACAAACTCAAGATGCATTTTCCAATTATGATATGTGACATACTTTGGTCTATATCTTTTTCACATCTTTATGTCATTCGACTTGGCCTTGTATAGGTATTATAAAAAAAATCACACGACCTGGTGCACCTAATTGTTAAATCATACTTGATTTAATTTATTATATATAAGTTAGGTAAGAAAATAAAATAAAACACGTTTAAAATAATATAAAATTAATATAACACTTAATTATGAGAACATATTGAATATTGGTTCTTTAAACTTTCATAGTTGCATTATGATTTTTTCATACTCTCCTCACCAGCGACTCGTTGCTCTTGTTTGACCAAAATTTTTTCTTAATTTATTTCATAATTTAATAAACTAGATACTCGAATTTGAGATTATTTATCTAAGCTTAAACTTTCTCCACCAAACATTTACCATATACATCCATTCAGGATGATCATCAAGTTGACTCCATTAAATAATGGTTCTTCAAATAGCCACTTCATCGTACATTACCAGAAAGTTAGCAAATAGCAACAAAAATGTTAAAAGAAAAAAATTTTATAGGTCGTTTTTGATGGAAATAATGACATAATATTTCTCATCGGTAGATTCCGATGGAAATTACGATAGAATAAAAAAATCAATAAAAATCTCATTGATAATTCAACACATTAGCAATATTGATGGAAATGGTGATGAAAATTATATTGGAAAATTTAAGTGAATTAAAACTAGACAGTTCTCTTTTCCTTTATAAATACAACCACCCAAACCGCCAGCATCATTCTATATTTGTTAGTAGTGTCAACTTTTCTCTTTTGATTCTATCTCTTATGAACCTTCACTACATTAAGTAAACAAACTTACCTATTTTTTTGTGACCCATTTATGTTTAGGTTAATTTATTGAATTTGTTTTTGTAGTATTTGTAATGGCCTTATATATTTAAGTGTTCTACAACTTTTTCCTAAATAGTTTTGTTGTATTAATGCATGATGTGTATGTTAGGATTTGTTTTGGGTTTGGGGGGAATTGATTTTATTTTTCATTTGATGAAATTGAAATTAAATTTGTAACTTAGATGTGTTATAATTAAAGAAATGATGAGTAATTTAATGGGTACTAATTATATTTTGCTAAATTTATTGTTAAGCTAGAAATTTAAGGAAAATTAATTTTTTTAGAATTGATAATAATTAAAAAGTATTAAGTTAGATTGAATAAGTTTGGATTGAATAAGTGATGGATACCTAGTTGGATACCGATTATTTTTGTTAATTTTATTGTTTAGTTCATATTTGATGGAAAATAGAATTTGTATGGAATTCATAATTAATTATTACATTGCAAATTCATTTTTAATAAAAAAAAATATTGGAATTGATAGATACATTATTAATAAATGTTGTCATCAATAATTTAGGTGGAATTGATAGTTGCACTACCAAACATAATTTATTTATTTCTCTTATCCATGTCCATAAACATGAGGCTTATAAATAAAATGAACTCTAGGTTGAACTTTCTTTTTCATGTATTAATCTATATTTGTGTGCATCATACAAGTACCTCACACCCCTTTCCCTAATCTTGACGGTTCACACTTTAGCTTTTTGTTATATTATTATATTAGATAGAACTTTGTATTAATTTCTAATAAGTAAATATTGGTTTTGTATATTTTAAGTCAAGATGATGTTACTATGTTGTATTAAAAGAATGAATACCTTAATATATATTGATAACTATAATTATATGGTAATGTCATGACCTTTATAATTAGAGGTGTAATGTATATACTTGTATTTTAAAGAAATGATGGATGATGCACCTCTTATATGAGTATTGATTGAATTAAATGAATGTGATCTAGGTTGTTAATATGTTTGCAGGTAATTAATTTAAGACATAATTTTGGGTTGGTTCCGTGCAGAGAAAACTTTACCAAAATTTTATTGAATTGGATAAATTTATTAATTTAGTTAGAAGATTTCTAATATGTTAGATATGTATGTGTAGTGTACAATAAGGTTTTATTAATGTGCTGCAATGCTTTTTGCAAAAGTATATGGAAATTAAAAAATATAAATTTAATGACTTTTCGGTCAACATATCAAAATCATCATAAAAAAAAAAACTTAAAAGCTTCAATATAAACACATTACAAATACTTTACCAAACACAAAGGAAGTCTTCACAAACTTGCCAAATCATAATTATGGTAAAACACACCTTCATTATCACACTACTTCGTCTTCTCCATGAAAAAATAAAATAAAATTTAGGTTCTAGAAAATATTTAAAATTGGCGTAAAGATACTTACCGCGTCATATTAGGTAAATATTCCATCACAAAATTGAATTTTTAAGATATATATATGGTTTGTGATAGTTGAGTTTTAATGAAAGGTAGAGAGAGAGAGAGAGAGAGAGAGAGAGAGATATTTGGGATTTTTCACTTTTTTTTTCTTTTTGGAACAATTATTTTCCATTTATCCAATTTATTTATATTGCACTGTTAAGGAGAAATGCAAATAATATGATGATAACTACTGTGTAAAGCTGGATTGAAAGATAAAACGGAATAAACTAGAGTGAAACTTGAAATAGGCCTCCTGAGGATTTCAACAAGTACTATAAGTTCAAATAAATAAATAAAAAAAGTCCCAACATTGATTTATGAGTAATGATACAAGGACTTTGCCCTGTCTGGGATTGCGATCTAACAAAAGTCGGCTAAAATTTAATTTTTTTATTTAAAATTAATTTTTTTTATTTTTTTAAATCGTTTTGATTTACTAATGTTAAAGATATATTTTAAAAAATAAAAATAAATATTATTTTAATATATTTTTGAATAAAAAAAACTTTGAAAAACAACAACCATCCCAAACATCCCTTAAATAACATACTACACAACCAGGGAAAATTAAATTTTTATTTAAGGTTTTTCAATGACTTAATTGTGCATAGCATAAGTACTCTAATTTTCATGTACACTTGAAAAGTAGTTTTTAGTAGGGGTGAGTAAAAAAACTAAAAAACCGATAAAATCGGAAAAAAATAACCGATAAAATCGAACTGTGAAAAAAATCGATTAAAATTTTGAAAAAACCGACCGATTCGGTTTCGGTTTTATAAGCCTAAAACAAAAAAAATCGAATCGAACCTAAATTAGAAAAAAAACCGAGCCAAACTAAGCCAAAACGAGTTAAACCGGAAAAAACCGAGCCAAACTGGTTTTTATCTTAAAAACCAAATCGAACCGAAACTGGTCAGTTTAAACTAATTTTGATTTTTTTAATAACCCCTGGTTTTCAGAATTTCTCATGTACCAACAACGAGACGACGAAGTTCGTCTTTTCAGTTAGTAAGTAAGAGGGAAAAAATAATCAGAGCCTGCTCGAAAGCCTCTTGGAGCGCAAAAAACCCAAAAGGGGCCACAGTACTGTAAGCCCAACCCAAAGACCTTTTAAA
>Ga0307515_10023231_pt1 | contig 10878 bp, 10 predicted proteins | sample 17_EM_MG_FD_194513 | JGI IMG/M metagenome (GOLD analysis project Ga0307515, IMG submission 194513) | Populus trichocarpa ectomycorrhiza microbial communities from riparian zone in the Pacific Northwest, United States - 17_EM | ecosystem: Host-associated > Plants > Roots > Unclassified | place...
ACCGGAAGTTTCACGAGAAACTGGACTGGGATCGACACTTCCTTACACCACATCGTCTGAAAAGTTACTGCGAACATATCCAAGCGAACGGTGAACCTTCAGGCGTCATCTGGGGCTTCATTGACGGTACTCATCGCAAGATATGTCGCCCTCAGCCTGAAACATGCGATCAGAGCCTGTTGTATTCCGGATACAAACACGCGCATACCATTGTTTTCCAGGGCATTATTACACCCGACGGTCTCCTAGTACATGTCAAGGGGCCATATGAAGGAAGATCGAGCGATTGGGGTATCTGGAAAGATTCTGGGATGGAGCAGAAGTTGAAAGAGTTCTCGAAGGATGAAGAAGGTACCCAGTTGTGGGTGTACGGAGATGCTGGCTATACGATGACGAAAGGATTGATGAGCTCATTTCGTGTTCAAGGTGCTACCGCAAACCGTACCGCCGTACCTTTACAGGAAGATCAGGAGGTATTCAACGCCAATATGTCCCGGCAGCGTATTGCAGTGGAGTGGGGATTCGGGAAGCTGGTCACTACATTTGCATTTATTGACTTTCACAAGAAGTTGAAGCTTGGTCTGTCACCGGTTGGATCAGTCGCGTTTGCAGCGGTTATTCTTACCAATGTACATACTTGCTACCATGGCTCGGAGGTGGGATCATACTTTGAGTGTGACCCTCCTACCATCTGGGAGTATTTTGGGGTGGACCGTACGGATTATCATGGGTTGGATATGGATGGGAGTGAAGAGCAAACGGGGGGAGAGTCTGGGTTGGAAGAAGACATACTAGATAATGAGTAGCAGAACAGGATATTAGATAGGAATAGTGCTAGGAAAAGGAGATAGAAGAATATAATTATTATAGGTAGAAACCGTCATCTCTCATCCACATCGTTCCAAAACGTCCAAAATCCGCTCCATTGTACCCTTCATTTCCCCAATATCCCCTTCCATCTTCAATACCCGTTCCTCTATCTGGCCATCTGGTTGAGTAACAGGTGACTGCACGCCTGCTACCCGTATCAAGATCTTCTCCAGTCGATCCATCTTCTTCTCCTCTATTTCCTTCACAGCATCGATCATCTCTCTTCCATCTTCCTTGATGGAGTGCATAATCCGATCAGTCACTCTCTTCTTAGACTCCGCAGGACAGTATTTTCCAACACCAGCCTTGCGCTTTCCATCCTCCTCATTGGGTGCAGCCTCACCCCCTTTCCGGCGTTCAGCAAAGGTCATTCTCATGCTGGCCCGCACCTTGCCAACTTCCTCCTCCCTTTGACTCTCCTCCTCTTTCTTCGTCTTTCTTTCTGCATCTGTTGTAGCTGCGACATCATCAAGCATGGAAATCCAACTGTCAAGAGCCAGATCAAACTCTCCGTAGCTGCGTGCCACACCACTCTTCATCTTTTCCTCCTCCGCTACCTTCCGCCTTGCCTTCGCCCAGCGGTACATATACCCCTTCACATCAACATCAAGACCGGTCTCCATTTCGAAGCGACACTTTATACGACTAAAGAATTCGTCTTTCTTTTTGGTGTCGACATAATCCTGAAAGTTGTTGATGCAGAGTTTCACCAACCGGGCCTTGGTATCTTCATCCTTCAATAAAATCCGTTGCTTCCGACTAGCAATAGTAGCTAATACTTCTGGACAGTTCTCATCCAACACCTCGATCTCAGGAGATATAGGTGGTTCCGGTGTCAGGGACTCAGTAGCCCTGGCAGGCCACGGGGGGCTGCTGTATCGCTGGGACGGAGGCTGCGAAGGTGGACGCGGAAAGGTTTCCAGGCTAGGACAAGCAGCTGTACTCGGCGCTGGCTGCTGGAAGGACGGAGGAGAAGGCCTTGGGTAATAGGTAGCGGGTACAAATGATGATGACGATGGTGGTGGTGACGGCGGCGGCAGTTGATAGGAAGTGGGAGGGTTGCCAGAAGAGAGGTCTGAGGAGTCTTGACTAGCGAAGAAGGTGCTGATAGAAGGAAGTGAAGTCATGATGGCTGTTCGGTAACTTGGATGAGCTTGTCGGCAGGATTCACGGCAGGATTCACGGCAGGATTCACGGACTGGTATTTATGATAGTCATAATGCTCGTTATGGGCCTTGTCCTCAACAGTTCTACGCACCTTGTACTTCTCATTGTTGAGTCGCTCGGTCCTCCCACGATCATTCATGTCCTCTCTGCGTCTCCTATCCTCCACAATCAACCGCGGTCTCGCGCAACCAGCGGTGTTGCGCAACGCAACTGTCTGGACTGGTTGTGCTGCGGCGGCACTCAGCTGCTCTCCACAGTAATCCACCTCTTCTCCGCACCCTCCCATCTTGAACTGTAGTCTTACGCAACTCTCGGCGTCACTTGGTTTTCCACCTCCTCTTCGCGATCTCCTACCTCTCCTGTAGTTGCGCGCAACAATTCTCGCTATCGCCCAGCCGAACAGTTATGCTAGGTACATAACTAACTAGAGTAGGTAGGTACCTATTTGCTAATAGGGGCGATATCCCAGTCGTGCACGGTCGCGCCCCCACCTTATAGTTCTGGCTCACGCTCACGGTGTGCAGAACCTCCCATTTTTCGTGCTCCAGCTAAACCCCTATTGTACCCCTGGATAAATCAAGATCTAGAGCACGGAAACTGCTAAACCTCCCTATTGCGGCCCCCCTTACAGACTTATGGAAACAGTAATGCATCGTTGCTGGGTAGAAATTTGGTAGTCCAAGCATCATGACTTCGAAAAGCAAAGCTTCTGGATCATCAAGTCTGCTGTGGAGAACCCTGACGGTTGCGCATCCGACTTGAGATCACAAGTGCACGGTTTGCTTTGGCTTCGGGACCATTAAGTGGAAAAGGGGGCAAAGGATCGGATATCATCGCCCTGTAATGAAGAAGCAGCTCTGACAATTGTGCCCTCCACCCCATACTGCGAATGCTGGTCCACGTAGTATGCGCAGCAACCACCTGCATGGGCGTCACCGGAGGGCAGTTATAATGTAACAAAGGAAATAAGCGCCCAAAGGAAATGACCAAGGAAAGCGAAGCCAGACAATGGAAAATGACAAAGGAAAAGGAACAAAGGAAACAGAATGTCCGGGACACGCGGCGAAGGGAGCGTGGTGCAAAGCCCTATCCAGGGAAATAAAAAAAAGTCACCAGCCGGGGCAGGAGTCGAACGAGCAACCTCCGATCTACCCGAGGTTAGGCCTTACGGCCATTACGTGCTGTGTCAACCGGGATGCTGCCCACTACACTACCGAGACTGGTGATGGTTGCCATGCAGGTTTTATCCACATAAAGTCCGAGAACGGGTTGCCTGCACAGCTCAGAGGAATGGGCGAACTCTAGGCGGAGAACCCAGGCACAAGGCGACCACGAAGACCAATATAGAATGCAAAACCAACGACGATGTCCCTGAGAGGGGCATCACCACAACTTACGACTTAATTTTTAACTGATTGGGGCAGGCGACGGCCCGGTGGTGGGTTTCCTTTGTCTGGTTTGCGCGCCTGTTTTCGCATATCTGCTTTGCTGCTTTTGTCGATGCTTATTTCGTTTCTTATCGTCTCCGCCACGGCAGAATATGCGCTCTGTTGAATGTCATTCGATCTAGCCTGGCAGCCTGGAAGACAAAGAAATCGGTGGTTTGTCTTCATTTTTTGGTATGGACTGCCAAGGAAGACAAAGAAATCGGTGGTTTGCAAGTTTGATCGGGATAACATGCAAAGTAAACAGCAAGTTGCCCCTCCAGCCTGATACCTACCCTCCATCTTGATGATGCTCGTGTTATCCCTATACTAGTATCCTATAAGACTATACCGGCATGCTGCTGTTTTGCAAATGGCAAATATTGAACAAGCCACCACTAGCTATCTTCCGTCCTTCATCGTCCCGAACGCCATTGTTACCGTCCCCCACAGTTGCAAGTTCAAACCTCAGAGTTTCCTGAGCTCGAACGCCCTTCCGATTTCCTCTCATGTACGTGCAACTCCTTTCTCCTCCATATTAACGCACTAATGTTAAGGTGCAACTGCTACAGTAACCAGTTGTCACTCCAATCCTGAGAATGTCCAACGCCGCCGGTGCCCGCACGAGGGCCTCCGCCGGGACGTACCAGGCGTACTTCGGCATCACTAGTTCAAGTGTCGAAGCATTTGTGCGGCGACGGCTGGGACTCCTAATACAGGTCCACGGCGCATTCAACACAGGCTGGGGCCAACCAGCCATGATGGCGCTAGCAGAAGACGCCATTAACGAAGACGAATATCTCACCAAATTCTTCGATCGCCTCAATCATCTTAGTCCTGCGCTTGACCTGACATCGAGGACGAAACCAACGGCGGCACATCCGAAGCAAGGGTGGACATTGTTCGCCACCTATGTTGGCGACACACGAGATAAACTCCACCAAATCTATACCAAGGCCGGCATGAGCTGGCCGCCTACACCTATGGGAAGTGCCTGCACCATGCCTAGAGTTGGCCGCCGTCCCATAGTTGCACCGGTTGCAGCTGTGGCGACCGTACCGCGCGCGATCGACCCAAACGGGACCACGGTGTTCCATTTTTTTATCGTGGACCCGGACACCGCACCGAATCCGCTGGCCGTCTGTGACGATAATGACGATGACGATGGCGATGACGATGACGATGACGACTCTGCTGGTGGGTGCGTCAATCCGCCCGCTGCGAACGTCAACCCTTCGGACAAGCCGGCCGACATGTACGCATGGCGGCATCCGGATAGCGTACAATGGTTGCAGAGCATGCAAAACTCTGATGCGAAGTCCCTATTTGCCCTCATCGAGAGGATCTTACCGAAGGTCGCCCCAGAGAGGCATATCCGGGTGATTTACGGTGCCACCTGTAACCTTGCCAGCACTAACCAATTTCCCACCGATTATGCTGATCCGGGCCTCATGACGGGGGCCATGCAAAACCTATCGGACGATGAGCAGTTCAGGGCGTGGTTTAGTGTGACGGCGCACTTAGACCAGCCTCTCGGAGTTGGTATCTACCTTAAGCGGAAACCCGGCGGGCCACCAGACTCGCCCACTTATGGTCGTATGCCCCATCTCGATCAGCATGCCTTGATCGCCGAGGCCCACCCGAGCGAAGAAGAGTATCCCTACGACTCTGAGGCGGAGGACGTCAACTCCAAGAGTCGGAAGCGGGTCGGCAAGCCCCGGAGTGTCGAGGGATATATCAAGGCCATGGGTAGGTATGGCCGACGGATCCGTCAGAGCAGATGGATGCTCACTAAGCTCATACTGTGGGCGAACAACCACCGGTACGGTCCACAGCCGGGGATGATGTCCGACAACATTTGCTTCCCAACAGAAGCATGCTGGAGGCCGAGAATGAATATCGCGCAACACCGCCAGGAGAAGGCACGATACATTTCGATGGGGCGGAATGACGCCGCCTACAAAGCGTTCGTCGCAGATCCCGCCAACGCGGCGACTTATGATGCAGCCTCAGGGTTCCCACGGGAGGTCGCTTGCGACGAGGAGCACTCGTCCTGAGTTGCTAGCCCATCTCTAGCGGCTCCCAGGTTGTCCATCTTAGCTGGCTTTTTTGACTCGCCTCACAGTCTGGTTTTCCTGCTGGCTTTTTGGATTTTCTCTTGAGGGTGAAGTTTGCAAGTTCTCCCTGTGAACTGTATGGGCATCTCAGTGGGTTGTTCGATAACTTTGGCTTTGTTTCTGGGTTCTGAGTTTCTGGGTTTCTCGAGTTTCTGGGTTTTCTATGATTTTCTTTTAGCTTATTTGGGTTTCACTTGTCCTGTCGCTGAAGAGGTCTCGGCTTTGTTGTTCTGGGTTTCTGGGTTTCTGGGTTTCTCGGGCTTGTTAGGGTTTCACTGGTCCTATCGCTTAAGAGGTCTCTTTTCGAACAGTTCTAGGAGTTGTAATGGCCGATCTCTTAGTGAATCAAGCATTTCTGGTTATGCCAGCCGCCGGCCGGTAGAGTTTCTGATCGTTGCCATCTGCGGATTCTCCAGGTGTCTGGATGGCACGCCTGCCATCCAACAATGAAATATTCGTTCCCATTAAAGGCACGGCGTGTTCACATAGTAAGCGTTACCTTCACTACAACGTCAGGATTCTGGCGGATCTGGATGGCCCTATCGCTGACAACTTTGACAGCATTCCGAGCAGCTACTAGAGGGTGCCAGTACTCAAATGCCAGGCATTCCATCACCTGGCGCCGGTTAATTTCGCCTCGGCGTTCGACTAGTTACCCAGCAGTCTTTCTACGTTTGAACTGCGTACTCCTAACTTCGGGTCCGGTAGCATGTAGCCTAGCCATAAGGGCATTAGTGGGATGGAGTGTGATCCAAGGTAGTGGTTCCCCCAACCCAACAAATGCCCTGACGGCCCGGCCCGTAGATTTGGACTAACTACCACCAGCGGCTTTTAGATAGACTGGTGGAATGGCACTTGGCGCAACGCGAAAGTGATTTGGCGCAACGAACAAAATGCGAAAGTGAGTGAACAAAATGCAAAAGTGAGTGAAAACGCGAAAGTGAGTGAACAAAACACGAAAAGTGAGTGAACAAAACGCGAAAGTGAGAGAACAAAATGCAAAAGTGAGTGAAAACGCGAAAATGAGTGAACAAAACACGAAAAGTGAGTGAACAAAATGCAAAAGTGAGTGAAAACGCGAAAGTGAGTGAACAAAACATGAAAAGTGAGTGAACAAAATGCAAAAGTGAGTGAACAAAATGCAAAAGTGAGTGAAAACGCGAAAGTGAGTGAACAAAACACGAAACGTGAGTGAACAAAACGCAAAAGTGAGTGAACAAAATGCAAAAGTGAGTGAAAACGCGAAAGTGAGTGAACAAAATGCAAAAGTGAGTGAAAACGCGAAAGTGAGTGACGAAAAGTGAGTGAACAAAATGCAAAATTGAGTGAAAACGCGAAAGTGAGTGAAAACGCCAAAAACCCATTGTAAAAAAAGAGGTGTTGCGGCGTATGACCAACTCACTTTCGCGTTTTATTTCGTTAGTGTGGTAGGCCCCCTGGCAGTTGGAGCTGCAGTCCGTACGGTTGATTAACGGCCACGTTCGCAGTCGACTCAACACCCACCGATTCTGACGAACTCGGCGGCCATATTCGTTAATTGCCCTGAGCCAGCCGTCGCGGCTTCCCAAACCGCTTGCGGCTCTTCGAGAGCTGATCAGGATCTTCAGAGTCAGAGCATTAGTCCTGTATCGCAGCGACGAGGTCCTGGCACAAAAGTTCGGTCTGGTTCTATGGAGATCCCCACCGCGAGTGGGCGAGTCCGGTGGGGTATTTCGATCCAGGATTATCCCTATAAGTGGCCGGTGCACGTACCTGGTAATGGACATCCAAGCATTCAGACTATCGTCGTCGACCAGTCCGACTACAGATCCGCTAGGGCTGGCTTCAGGATCCACAAAGTTGCTGGTGCTGCTGATCAGTTCCCAATGCGCCATATAGAGCACGGATCTTTCTACCGCCGGGGACCTTGGGGATAATATTGTTTATTAGTCTACCGAGCGCAAACTCCCCTTCTCTCTGAAGATCATGAAGGGAAATTTTCTGGATCCAGGACTTGTTGCCTGGCCGACGGCCTCGTACGAATCGACTCGAAGTAAGGGGGATGTTGTCATTCTCGTCCAGATCACTATCATCCCCACCCCCATTTTCATGCTCGTACTCGCCCTCGTCCTCAGCGTCATTACCGCCGGCGGCGTTGCGGCTACCTCTCTGAGGGTTGCCAGGTGGCGGTATTAGCCTCAAGACATCTGGGTCGACAACTTGAAGCAACATGCAGGGCGGCGGGAGCGGCGCCTGTGACAGGGATAGCGGCGGGGGCCGTCCTCCTCCCAAAGCTACGAGCCGTTCCTCACGTTCCCTACTTGTCCCACTCTGAGTCCTACGTCTTCTGCCACAGGTGGGCCTGCCGTTCTGTCCTCCCGACATCTGTTGTAGCGAGTTTGCTTGGATTTCGTGAAGGGTATGGCTTAAGCAAATAGCCCGCCCTGGCCTTTCCCTCCAGTTGAGAAATGGGTTATCACAGTAGTGAAATTTGCGAGCTTAGGCTCTTTTATGCACCCGTGCAACTGAGACATTTCAGCTGATATCCGCTGTAAATTCTTAGCTGAACTGTGGGAGATCCGACCACAGGCGATTTCTGAGGTTTCAGAGTTAGTAGTGACAAAGCGCGAGCCTTCTAAGCCCAACCGGACCTACTCAAGCCGACTCAAGCAGTGTACGCGCGCATCTATAAATATACAAGTTCTTTGGTTTGTTTTTTTTGCATGTTTTCTTTTGGCTTCCTATGGCGCTACCGGAGTAACTATCTTCTTTTGGGCTCGGGGTTCCTTTTAGGTGTGATTGCCATCTTGCAAAGTAAGCTCCATTCTATCGTGGATCCTTGTGTTGGAACCTCACGATAGTTGGTGCCGCCCCATCGAGTGAGGAACTATGATCACTGCATGAGGTTCGTGGATATACAGTGTATTAGTTCCAGTTCAGTGGTGTGCAATATTATAGCCCCTCACTAACTCTAGGAGATGTAATCCTGTTTCCTCAACAGGAAGTCATAGCAGTGAGTGTCTAACCTTGCGAGTCAAGGACTTCTGAGGGCCGGTTTTCACCTTTTCTTTCCGAACGGGAGACCATTTTGTCGAGAACCTACCGGCTATTCGCAGAGGCTTGTGGTTCTTGCAGGGCAATATGGAGCACTGACCTTGATATAAAGAGGTATGTTTCCCCCGACTTCTCCATCTTCATTGCAATCGCTCATATTTACACCTACATTTTTTTGATATTTTTTCTCAACCAGGCAACGAGTAGATTCGCCATGTCGCAGTCACAGAGCCAGGAAGCATCCGAAGGTTTTCGGTTTACGGATGGTGCGACGCCCATGGTGAGGGTAACGTCTGAATCGGCATCCCAATCCCGCAGCAACACTGGGCCCCGCCGTGCAGAGTCTTCACGCTCGTCAAAGGCTTCAAAGGTGTCAAATTCTTCCCAGGTGTCCCGGCCAACCTCACAACTATCAGGACGGCTCTCGCATCCGCCGGAGCGGCACTCACAGACACGCCGACACACGAAGCCGCACCCGGCCCGGTCGTCCCGAACGCGGCCTTCGGAGTCTGAGAAGCACAGGAACCTTGAACTCCGCCGATCGAACTCCTCACGCTCGTCGAAGGCCTCAAAGGCGTCCGGAGAGTCCTCCCAGTCGTCCCGTGCAACCTCGCAGTTGTCGGCTCGGTCGACATCTGCACAGTCCCAACGGCAGTTACAGCCAGCACAGTTGTTGCGGACTCCCTCCCAGTTGTCGGAAGTGGCATCAGAGTTGCCCACAATTCCCCCTCTGGAAGTCTCCATGGCTCAGAGCCATAGCAGCAGGAGCGACGTTCGAACTGAAGATGAGCTGGAAATCTGTCGACATGCTCAGTGCCAGGTATGTTCAATGACCACCCAATAACTGCATGCGGCAAACTGATGGCGTAAGATCGAATTCCACCTGTTGCAAGAAAACGCCTGGCCAGCCTTGGACCCCAGAAAGTGGATCCAATTAGAGGATAAAATCTGGAAGAGCGCTGCAGCTAAGGCTGGGCTGGATGCCCCAGCGGTCCCAAGCGCAGCCTCCAGACGCGTGGTAAGTGAACATCCAACTCTCAGAGGTTGCACTAACAATTCATGCAGCTGAAAAATACCATTTCGAACAAACGCAGTCATCTAGTTGCCAAGGCTAAAGAAATCGTGGTCGAAGCGTACAGCTTAGACGGAGCTCCGCAGGAAACAAAGTCAACCATAACATGGCTGGTTGAGGGTTTTCGGTTTATGCATCGGGACCCAGTTGTATGCCCTTGGCTCCTCGACTTCCAACCTCTACAGTTGCTAATCCGATTCTAGAAGAAGGATCTGCCATTCTGCAATCCCGCAATCATCGAATTGCTTTACCAAGGGTTGTTCTTACGTATTCGTAAGAAATCATCCAAAGTAACAGACATGGATCTCCTCCTCAGCAGTCTTGGAAAGCCCGGTGTGCTGTTAGGGGTTACTGCGGTGCATTTTGCATTGCAGGCTTTGTTCCGGAAGCATGATGGAGAAGCCAAGGCCAACTTTACCTGGGAAGCCACTCAACGTATGTAACACTATTCGAGATTTGCCGGAGTCGCAAATCAAGCTTTCAGGATTACGCTAACAGCTGGTAGATATCCACGACAAGTTGTCAAATTTGTGGGATGCATTGCCGCGAAGAGAAGCCATCCTCGCAAAAATTCGGAGGGCTATTGCGGAGAAGCTCAGGAGAAACGGAGAACCACCAGCAGGCCGATTCGAGTATGGGCCGGAGGATATCGCACGGTACGAGGCAGCAATTGACGAGTTGTCTGCTGACGACTTGGATGATACGGCCCGCCATCGACCCCTCCGGTCCTCCAGCAGCCCAGACACAGTGGCTGCCAATCCTGGAGATTGGGCCTCCAGGAAGGTGTTCGATCCGAGCAAGTTCGTTGCCGACGATAGATCAGCAGCGCCGTCTGGCAGCACCCGTGGGTACCACCGTGAGTCGTCATCAGGTTCCGAGCCTCCAACAAAGCGCAGTCGGATGGCGCGGACGCTTCCACCGCCGCCCACGCAGTCGCGCGGCTTGCCCCGTGCATACGCATTCCGTGAGCCAAATTCCAGTTCATGCGAGGGGACGGCCACGGATAAGGATTCGGATTACGGTGGCAACGATAGCGATGGCAACAACAACTCCGAGGAGCGGGGGGGCATGGTTTCGGGGTGGCGTGAGGATGGGGATAAGGATGGGGATCATGAGGATAGGGAGGAAGGAAACGACACAGGGTCGGAGGAACATGAGGATGGGTCGGATGTCATGATTCAAAGCGGAAGCAGGT
>Ga0307515_10023232_pt1 | contig 10878 bp, 7 predicted proteins | sample 17_EM_MG_FD_194513 | JGI IMG/M metagenome (GOLD analysis project Ga0307515, IMG submission 194513) | Populus trichocarpa ectomycorrhiza microbial communities from riparian zone in the Pacific Northwest, United States - 17_EM | ecosystem: Host-associated > Plants > Roots > Unclassified | place...
CCGGCGAGCTGCAGCGCCTCGACACCGACCCGGGCGGCACCGGCCGGCTCGCGCTGGTCCGGCGCGTCCCTCACGGGCCTGTCCTGGGCATCACGCCGTTCAACTTCCCGCTGAACCTGGTGGCGCACAAGATGGCCCCGGCGATCGCGGTGGGCGCGCCGATCGTGCTCAAGCCGGCGCCCGCGACGCCGCTGACCGCGTTGCTGCTCGGTGAGATCCTCGCCGAGACGGACCTCCCAGCCGGGTCGTGGTCGATCCTGCCGGTCGACAACGAGACGTCGTCGCGGCTGGTCCAGGACCCGCGGCTGCCGGTGGTGTCGTTCACCGGCTCGGTCCCGGTCGGCTGGAGCATCCGCGACAGCGTGCCGCGCAAGCACGTCGCGCTGGAGCTCGGCGGCAACGGCGCGGTGCTGGTCTGTCCCGATTGGACGGACCTCGACTTCGCGGCGCAGCGGATCGCGACGTTCGCCATGTACCAGGCCGGGCAGTCGTGCATCTCGGTGCAGCGGGTGTACGCCCACTCCGACGTTTTCGACGCACTACAGGAGAAGGTGCTTTCGCAGGTCAGCGCGTTGCGCACGGGCGACCCGCGCGCGGAGGGTGTCGACGTCGGCCCGATGATCAATGAGGACGCGGCTTCTCGGGTTTCCTCTTGGGTTTCCGCCGCGGTCTCGACCGGCGGAAAGCTGCTGACCGGCGGCGGCCGTTCGGGTGCGACCGTCGAGCCGACGGTGCTCGCGGACGTCCCGGAGGACGCGTCGGTGATGGCCGACGAGGTCTTCGGCCCGGTGGTCTCGCTGATCCGGGTCGCTTCGGTGGAGGAGGGCGTCGCGCGGATCAACGCGTCGCGCTTCGGGCTGCAGGCGGGTGTGTTCACCCGCGACCTCCCGACGGCGTTCTCGGTCTCGGCCGCCTTGCAGGTCGGCGGTGTCCTGGTGGGTGACGTCCCGAGCTTCCGCGCGGACCAGATGCCGTACGGCGGAGTGAAGGACTCAGGCGTCGGCCGCGAAGGCCCGGCGTCGGCGATGGCGGACTTCACCGAGGAGCGGGTAACGGTCCTGACCGGCCTGACGCTGTAGCTGAAAGTCCGTGAGGGGCACCCTCATGGACTTTAAGTCCATGAGGGTGCCCCTCACGGCAGTGCCGCCAGCAGCGCGGCGTGGGCTTCGACCAGTGAAGGTCCATACCAGGTGAGGTGGCGGCCCGAGACCAGGACGTAGCGTGCGTCCGGGAAGTGGTCCGGGCCGTCCTCCTCGGTGAAGAGGTACGGCTCGTCCGGCAGCACCAGCAGGTCCGCGTCCGCCGCGAAGTGGGCCCGCAGCTCCTCGACGTCCGGCCTCGGGTAGCGCTCCTCGGAACCCGCGTAGACGTTCGCGACGCCGACCCGGCGCAGGACGTCACCCGCGAACGTCTCGCGGCCCAGGACGATCCACGGCTTGCGCCACACCGGGACCACCGCGTGGAACCGCACCGGCCGGACGTCGCGCCAGACCTCCTCGGCCTCGACCAGCCAGCGCGGCTCCGCCAGCTCGTAGGCCTGGGTCAGGAGCCGCCGCAGCGAACCGAGCGCGGCCGGGACGGACGCCGCCGCGGCCATCACCCACACCGGGATCCCGTTGGCACGCAGGCGTTCCACGTCCTCCGGGCGGCTCTCCTCCGAGTTGGCCAGCACGAGGTCGGGCGCCAGATCGAGGACCCGGTCCAGCTTCGGGTACTTCGAGCCGCCCACCCGCGGGACGTCCAAAGTGGACGGATGAGTGCAGTAGTCGGTGGCGCCGGCGAGCCGTCCGGGCGCGCTGACCTCGACGGCTTCGGTCAGCGACGGCACCAGCGACACAACGCGGGACACCGGCCCCTCGACCGGCACCGTTTCGCCCAGGTCGTCAACGAGTTCGGACCTCATGCGCGTTCGAACGACACCTTCCGCTTCTCGACGTCCACCGCGGTCAGCCGGACGCCGATCCGCTCCCCCGCGGTCAGCTTCTCCCCCGAGCACTTCGCCATCACCGTCGGGTCCTCGACCAGGATCTCCGCGCGGCTGTCGTCGGCGCGCAGGACCACCGCGCTGAACTCGCCGCCAACGTGTTCGGCCAGCACCCAGGCTTCCACCTGGTCGATGCACGCCCGCTCGACCTTCGCGGCGAGGGTGTCCGACGCCGTCATCCGGTCCGGGACGTCGGCGAGCGCCGCACGCACCCAGTCCGCGACCTCCCGGCCCGCCGAGACCGCGAGGCAGATCTCCGTCGCGAACCGGTCGACCAGCCGCCGGATCGGCGCCGTCACGTGCGCGTACGCGCCGCCGATGCCCGCGTGCGTGGTCAGCGCGGGCAGTCCGCCGTCGAAGGCCGTGTAGCCGGCGCCGCGCAGCAAGCGCGTTGTGTCGGCGTAGATCGCCATCGCCGCGGGCTGCCGGGGATCCAGCCGGGACAGGAACTCCGAGACGGTGTCGGCCGCCGGCCAAGCGATGCCGACCGCTTCGGCGGAGCGGTGCAGCCAGTCGACGGCCTCGGGCTCCGGGTCGGGCAACGTGCGCAGGACGCCGATCTTCGCGTCGATCATGATCTGCGCCGCGGCCATCCCGGTGAGCAGCGAAATCTCGGCGTTCCAGGCGTCGACGGCGGTGCGCGGGCGGCGGGCGAGCACCCAGCCGCCGTCCGGGTCGCCGCTGATCTCCTGTTCGGGCAGCTGCAGCTCGACTGCACCGCGGCGGACGGCCAGCTCGCGCCGTCGCCGTCCCAGCTCGGGCAACGCGGCCACCGAAGGGTGCGGGTCACCGGTTTCGAGGGCGGCCTGGACCGTCTCGTAGTCGAACTGCTCGGTGGACCGGACCAGTGCGCGGCGCACCCGGGTCGCCGTCGGCTCGCCCGCTTCGTCGGTCTCGATGGTCCAGAGCACCGCGGGCCGGATCTCGCCGGGCAGCAGGCTCGCCGCGCCCTCGGACAGCACCGGCGGGTGCAGCGGGACGTTGCCGTCGGGCAGGTAGAGCGTCTGCCCGCGCCGGCGGGATTCGCGGTCCAGCGCACCGTCGGGCGGGACGAACGCGGCCAGATCGGCGATCGCGTAGTGCACCCGGAAGCCGTGCGCGGTCCGCTCGACGACCATCGCCTGGTCGAGGTCCTTGGAGCCGGGCGGGTCGATCGTGACGAACGGCAGGTCCGTCGCGTCCTCCCGGGTCCCGGCGCTCGCCAGCGGGTCGAGCACCGCGGCCTCCGCCTCGGCCAGCACCTCGGGCCCGAACGACTCCGGCAGCAAGAACTCGGCACGCAGGGGGCCGAAGTCCCCGCCCGCCGAGTGTGTCCTGATCACGAGGGGAGGCACCCCCCAACCCTAACCCGCGAACGGCGTTGTGATCGCCCGATCGGGCTTGGGCCGGTCGGGTGTACGTTGACTTCCGCAATAATGAAAACCGTCTTCATTCCCAAGAAGGGATCCGACCGTGAAGATCGCGTTCGTCGGCAAGGGCGGCAGCGGCAAGACCACGCTGTCGTCGCTGTTCGTCGCGTACCTCGCCGGCGCCGGCAAGCCGGTGCTGGCCATCGACGCCGACATCAACCAGCACCTCGCGGTGGCGCTCGGCGCGACCGAAGAGGAGGCACTCGCCTGGCCGACGCTCGGCGACAACATGGCCCTCATCAAGGACCACCTGCGCGGCGACAACCCGCGGATCCCGGACGCGTCGTCGATGATCAAGACGACCCCGCCGGGCCGGGGTTCGCGGCTGGTCCGGCCGTTCGAGGACAACCCGATCTTCTCCGCCTGCTTCCGGCAGCTGGGCGGGGTCCGGCTCGGCGTCACCGGCCAGTTCGACGAGGACGACCTCGGCGTCGCCTGCTACCACTCGAAGGTCGGCGCGGCCGAGCTGCTGCTGAACCACATGGTCGACGTCGACGGCGAGTACGTCGTGATGGACATGACCGCGGGTGCCGACGCCTTCGCTTCGGGGTTGTTCACGCGGTTCGACGTGACATTCCTGGTGTGCGAGCCGACGGTGCGCAGCGTGGGCGTCTACCGGCAGTACGCGGACTACGCGCGCGACTTCGGCGTGCGGCTCGTGGTGGTCGGCAACAAGGTCACCGATGCCGAGGACGTCGAGTTCCTGCGGGAGCAGATCGGCGGGGCGTTGCTGGGCTGGATGTCGGCTTCGCGGCACGTACGCGCGGCCGAGCGTGGCGCGGCCCGGCCGATCGCCGAACTGGAGCCGCGCAACCTGTCGACGCTGCGCGCGATGCACGCGGCGGTCGACGCCGAGCAGCGCGACTGGGCGCGCTACCAGCGTCAAGCCGTCGAGTTCCACCTGCGCAACGCGAAGGCGTGGGCCGGCGCCGAACTGGCCTCACAAGTGGACCCCGAGTTCGTGCTGGGCCCGCAGGTGGTGGTCTAGTCGTCCGCGGCGTCGGCGGCGTCGGCCTGCCTGGTCCGTTCCTTGGCGATGTCGAGGGCCCGCCGGGCCGTGGCCTCATCGGGGTACGGCCCGAGCAGGTCGATGCCGCGGCCGCGTTCGAGGTGCTCGACCTTGTTGGTGCGGGTGTTGTAGTACCACCCCGGGTCCGGGTTCGCGTCTTTGGCCATGCCCCAAGCCTGGCATCCCCGAGCGCGTCTGTCAGCGCTTGTACCGGTAGGGGATCTCGGTCGGCTGCCCGGTGGGCCCGAACTCCTGCGGCTCTTCGGGTTCGGCCGGCTGATCGCTGAACTCGTCGAACCAGCCACGGGAGGGCATGGCGGTCCCCCGCGGCGGGGTATCGGCGTCCGGCTGCCCACCTGAGGGTTGAGGAAGAGCTTCCCGCCCGGGAAAAACGGGCGGTGCGGCGGAGTTCGGCACCTGCGGTGTCGAGTTCGGCCCGGGAAAGACGGGCCGTACAGGTGCGGCGTGCCGGGTCGGGAAGGCCTGGGGGGTCGATTCCGGACCCGGGAAGACCGGTTTGGGGGGTTGGGCGCGGGTCGGGCCGTTGGCGGGAGCCCAGTGCTGGGGAGCCGGGGGGTGGCCTGGCTGCGACGTGGTTGGCCTGGACTGCTGACCAGGCTGCGGCGGGCCGGACGGCTGGCCTAGCTGCGGCGCGATCGGGCCCGGCTGCTGCTGGCCCGGTTGCGACGTGATTGGGCCGGACTGCTGGCCGGTCTGCGGCGTGGCTGAGCCTGGCTGCGGTGCAGCCGAGCCGGGCTGCTGGCCGACCTGCGGCACGGCCGGGCCAGACTGCGGCGCGACTGGGCCTGGCTGCGGCGCAGCCGGGCCAGGCTGGTGGTCGGGCTGGAAGGTGGACGGGCTTGGCTGCTGGCCGACCTGCGATCCCGGCAGCGCCACAGGTGGGCCGGACTGGCCGGACTGCCATCCCAGCGGCGACACGACTGAGCCTGGCTGGTCGGCCTCCGGTCCCGGCGGGCTTGACTGCGGCGGGGGTTGACCTGCCGACGATCCCGAAGGCAGCGCGACCGGGCCTGGTTGCGAGAGAGGTTGGCCGGACTGTGCACCAGGCGCCGCAGTCTGCCCCGATTGAGGCGGCCCAGGCGGTGCCGCGGCAGGCTGCGCAAAGGGCGGCATGGGGGGCTGCCCAGGCGGCATCGAAGACACCCCGGCGGGCGGGCCGTCCTGCGATATGGCGGGCTGCGATCCAGCCGACTCGTCGGAGCGAGAAGCAGGTGAATCACCCAACACGGCAGGTGACGGGCCGGCCGACTCGCCGGTCGGCGACGCAAGCGAACCGCCATCCGCCGCAGGCACCGGCCCAGCCGCCTCGTCGGAGTCCGACGCAGGCGAGTCACCCTCCACTGCAGGTAGCGGTCCGGCCGACTCGTCCAAGCGCGACGCAGGCGAGCCACCCACCTCGACAGGTGACGGTCCGGCCGACTCGTCCAAGCGCGACGCAGGCGAGCCACCCACCTCGACAGGTGACGGTCCGGCCGACTCGTCCAAGCGCGACGCAGGCGAGTCACCCTCCGCGGCCGGCCGCGCCTCGTCGGGGGGCGAGGCGGGTGAGGCGTCGTCCTCGTCAGACGCTGACTCGGCGGAATCGTCAGGGTGCGGGGCAGCCAAGCCGCCCTCGACGGCAGGCGTTGGCAGGGCGGACTCGCTGGAGTTCGGCTGCTGGGCCTGTGGCTCGGCCTGCTCGTCGGCTTGCGGTGGCACGGAACCGTCGTGCTGCGAACCAGTCGCGGGTGTATCCGGGTGCGAGGCCGACCGGTCGGACTCCAGCTCCGCGGACTGATCGTGCTGCGGCACCGGCTGGTCCAGGTCCGCGGCGGACGTATCGGACTGCTCGACCGGGGAATCTGCCTGCGTGACCGTCGGCGGCTCGGCGGGCTGGGCAGGTTCGCCGACCTGCTGGGAGGCCGCCTCGGCAGGCTGTGGATCGGTCGAGGACGGCTCCGTCGCGGGAGCTTCCGGTTGGACCTCCTCCTCGGGAAGGTCTGACTGTGCTGCCCCGGACCACTCCACCGAAAGCGGTGACGGTTCGGCGGTCGCCGCCGAAGGCGCGTGCCGCGGGCCGCTCGCCGACGCCTCGGCTGCGGGGTCGGTCGTCTCCGGCGCTGCGTGGCGGGCCGGCTGCTGCGGTGCCTTGACCGGGCCCGGGAGGTCCGCTTCGGCGGCTACCGACCACTCCGGCTCCGTTGGCTCGGGCTCCTGGGCCGCAGGGGCGCGGTGTTCCCAGCTGGGCGGGGGTTCCGGACGGTGCCGGTTCGGCGCCGCCTCCTCCGGGCGGCTCCACGCCACGCCGCCGGTGGGCGCCCCCGGCCGCGAATCGATGATGGCCGGGGGTGGCTCGACATCAGCCGGAGAACTGGGCACCCCAGGCCGCGAATCGACAAATCGGCCAGACGGCTCTACTCCGGCGACGCTTGGGCGCGAATCGACGTAACCGCCCGATGGTTCAACCCCAGGCCGCGAGTCAACGAACCCACCCGACGGCTCGCCCCCACCCGAAGACCCAGCCGACGGAGGTCCCTGCTGCTCCCGTGTCCCCGGGGCCGGCTGGGCCGGGGGCGGCGGGTGGGGCACCGTGCGCCACACCGGCGCCGGGCCGATGTTCATCGGGGCCGGTGCCTGGTTCGGGGGCGGGGGTGCTCCCGGGGGCGGGGCCTGCGGACGCGCCGCCGGCTTCGGGATCGGGTCCAGGCTGGACACCAGGACCGTCGTGTTCGCCGGGTCCTCGACCTTGCGGCCGCTGCGCTCGCGGTAGACCATCTCGCCGTCGGCGTCCATCTCCACCAGGTAGCCCGCCTCCGCGAGCTGCTCCTCGTCGAGATCCTCCAGCCGTTCGTAGCGCGACGGCACCACGCGGTAGATCGGCCACGCCAGCCTGGCGTTCTCGGCGTGGAACTGGGCCAGCAGCGCCGCCATCTGCTGCTGCCACGGCAGGGACATCCCCTCGGCCAACGACCTGGGCAATACGACGTAGCCCGGGTCGACCCCGGGATAACCGACACTCAGCTGGTCGGCCAAGGGCGTGCTGGACGCGGGGCGAGCCGACTGCCTCGGCGGCTGGGGCGCGCCGAACAGCGCCGCGGGGTCCTGGGGACCGCCGGGCTTGCCTCGCTTGCCGAATTTCCGTCCCACGTGCTCATCCTCTGCCAGTACGCGGGCGCCTGCTCGTGGAAGCGCCGCGACGTCGGGTGAATCGGTTCCGTGGTCGGCCGAATCCGCTGCTACCGCCGATCCCCTGCGGGTGTCAAGGGATCGTCACCCATGCTAAACGCCGGGACGGACGGCCTGCGGCACCACTTCGGCCTCATCGAACGAGAACGCCCGTGTGTGCACCGGGACACCGGTCTGCTGCGCCTCGACGACCTTGCCGTCGCCCAGGTACATCATCACGTGGTGGATGGTGTTGGGGTCCGCCGGATTGTTGGCGAGGAACAGCAGGTCACCGGGCTGCGCCTCACGCACCGGCAGCATCGCGCCCGCGTGGTACTGGTCGCGGGAGACGCGCGGCAGGATGATCCCGGCCGACTCGTAGGCCCGCAGCATCAGGCCCGAGCAGTCGTACGCGTTCGGGCCTGTGGCGCCCCACACATACGGCTTGCCCTGCTCGCCCAGCGCGAAACTGATCGCCTTCGCGGCGGCCTGGCTCGGCGGCAGCAGCTGGCCCAGCCCGGTGCCGCAGGCGACGACGTCGACAACCTGGCCGACGTTCTCCACCAGCGTCGCCGCCATCGGCTCCCACTTGTGGTAGCGGTCCGGGAACCCCGAGCGCTCGACGGCCTGCGCTGCTTCGCCCGGGCGCCGGTTCTCCCAGTCCGGCACCGCGAGCAGGACGTCGTAGAACTTGTTGACCGCGTACTGCGGGTTGGTGACCTCCGCGACCGAACCCCAGCCCATCGACGGGCGCATCTGGAAGATGCCCTGGGAGTCGCGGTCGCCGTAGGTGAGGTTGTGCAGCCCCGACTCGGTCATGCCGGCCTGGATCGCGACCTGCCAGGCGCGCGGCGCCAGCGTCCGCTGCTTGCCGATCGAGACGATCAGCGCGACGATCCCTTTCTGCTCGTCGTCCAGCTTCGACGCGTCGACAGTGCCGCGCTCGCCCTCGCCGGGCTGCGTCGGCCCGACCGAGGCGTCGCAGCTGGTCAGCGACACGCCCCGGGCCTGCGCCTGCTGGTTGTCGATGACGACCTTCGCGGCGATGGCGGTGATGATCAGGGCGCCGATCGCGACGAACACGATCAGCCCCAGCCACAACCCCAGCCGCCGCACGCTCAGCTCGCCTGGTCGTAGTCGGCGACCCGCCAGCCGGCGTTGGTGCTCACCACCGTGATGCTCAGCTTCGGGCCGTCGGTGGGGATGGTCAGCTGCACCGAGCTGGTGTACGACGTGCCGACCACCGGCTCACCGGTGACCTTCGTGGCCGGGATGTTCGCCGGGTCGACCGACGACATCACCGGCAGGTACTCCTCTGTGGTGTATGGCTTCAGCTTCTCCAGCCACTGCGCGGACGTGATGCCCTGCGGGTGGTCCACCCAAGCCGCGGCCCACTCCTTCGCGACGCGGACGGCGTCCCCGTTCGGCGCCGCCGTGGTCGGGGTGGCCAGCGGGGCGGACAGGCGTGTCGGCAGGTTCGACGTCGGCACCGGCGCGGCGACACCCGGCGGGGTCGCCGTGACCGAGGTGGTCGTGGTCCCGGTCGTGGGTGACGCCTTCGCCTGCTGCTTGCCCATCACCTTCGGCAGCACGATGCCGAGCGCGGTGATCAGGATGGCCAGGAACACCAGCGTCCCGACCAGGTGGCGGGGCGAGCGCAGCGGCCAGCCCCACAGGCGGCGGTAGACCGCGGCGCGGCCGCGGTTGGTCCGGATCGGCATCCGTCACCGCCCCATGACCTGGTCGATGTCACGCGGTTCCTCGCGGACTTCGATGCCGCGCGACGGCCGGTACAGCACAAAGACCGGCTTGCCGGCGACGACTTCGGGGTCGACGCGGCGCGGCTGCGCCCGCACGCCCGGCGTCCTCGGCGTGTCCTGCGGGGTGTAGTCGCTGAACCCGGACTCCGGCGTGCGGAGATCGGACGGCACGACAACGGGCTCGGGCTCGTCGTTCCAGCGCCGGTCGGCCACCGGGGAGGTGTCGACGCGCCGGCTCTCCTGAGCCCGCACCGTCGGATGGCCACCGGCACCGACGACGACGTACTCGCCGGGGTCGCCGCCGGCCGGGTTGTACTGGCCGAACACGGGAGCGCCGGGGCGTCCGCCCGCGGGCAGCGCGCCGGCCCGGCCACCGTTGACGGCACCCGGCCAGGCGCCGGACCACGCGGCGGCCGGACGGGACGCGCCCGAGCCGTTGTCGAGGCGCTGGGCGTTGGCGAAGATCGTCGCCTCCGGCCGGAACCGGCCACCGCCGACGGTCGCGCCCATCGGGCCGCGCTGCTCGCCGTCGACGACGTCGTCGGTGTCGCGCACGTTCTGCCAGAACTCGTCCTGCGGGGTGGGGCCGCTGCGGTTGCGCCGGAAGCGGGAGAAGATTCCGCCGCTGGGCGACGGCACCGCGGCGCCGACCATGCTGACCGACATCTCGACCATCTGCCACAGCCGCCGCACCGGACGCCCGACCATGAACAGCAGCACGGTGATCAGCCCGGCGAGCACCATCTGAGTGAGCATGTTGAGCGAGTTCCCGGCGTCGAAGATCGCCTGCAGCAGCAGCGCGTGCACCCCGGCGAGCACCGAGAGCACAACGAGGTTGAACGCGACCCCGCCGGCGACCTTCAGCACGCGGCGCAGGATGTCCTGGTGCAGCAGCGCGACGAGCCCGATCAGCGGCGCGGTGAGCGCGAAGAGCCGGATCAGGACCTGCGCGAGCAGCACGGACGCCTTGGCCAGCAGCTGGAAGAGCGAGTAGACGATTGCCTGGCCGAGGGACAGGAACCCGGCCCCGGTACGGCCGCCGGCCTCGCCGGTGAAGTACCCGGTGGCGGGGCCGAGCTTGGTGGAGATGTCCTTGTAGGAGTTCTTCTTGCCGTCGATCACGCTCTGATTGCCGTCGTCGCCGTTGCGCAGCTGTCCCCACGTGAACGCCTGCGCGTCCAGCAGCGGGCGGCCGAACTGGTCGGCCTGCGGCGCGGTCGGCGAACCGAACTCCCCGCGCAGCCAGTTCTTGTAGACGATCTCGTTGTGCAGGTTCGTCGGCAGCACGTGCCGGATGACGCGGTTGTCGGAGTCGTCGACGAACCCCGCCTGGATGTTCGTCGTCGTCTGCACGATCGCTTTGTCGATCGGGTCGAAGTACCGCAGCATCGCCAGTGACGACGCGGCCAGCCAGATCCCGGCCAGCGCGTAGAGCGCCCGTTTGCTGACCGCGGCCAGGTCACCCCGCCAGATGTTGCGGAACATCATGATCGACAGGATCAGCGCGACCAGCCCGAACAACTGGGCGTAGATGTTGTTGTAGACCTTCTC
>Ga0307515_10023233_pt1 | contig 10877 bp, 6 predicted proteins | sample 17_EM_MG_FD_194513 | JGI IMG/M metagenome (GOLD analysis project Ga0307515, IMG submission 194513) | Populus trichocarpa ectomycorrhiza microbial communities from riparian zone in the Pacific Northwest, United States - 17_EM | ecosystem: Host-associated > Plants > Roots > Unclassified | place...
GAGTCCACAAGTTGTTCCACCAAAGAAGAAAGGGGTACGGGAGATGACACAGCCCATACTTTCTGTGTTCTAAATAAATACAAAATATTGCTGGAAAAGAGAATAGAAATTCCTTGCTTCCTGTCTTGAGGTCCTACCTTAGATCATCTTGTTGCATAGAAGAAAAAAAGAAAGATACAGGAAACGGACAAAAGGACAAATAAAGAGTAAAGGTTACTGTGTCCTGCACGGCTGCACTGCCCTCTTTCCATTTCAACCACAAGTTCTAAGAGTTTGTTTGAAAATTTTTAAAAAATATTTAATTTTTTTTATGTATTAAAACATTTTGATATGTTAATTTTAAAAATAATTTTAAAAAAATAAAAAATATTATTTTAATGTATTTCAACATAAAAAATATTTAAAAAATAATCATAACTACATTTCCAAACAGACTTGTCAAGAGCGTGTCAGATAATTTAGTTTTAGATGTGTTTTTCGACTGATAAAGCATCTATTCCATCATTTTCAATAAATAAGTAAATAATTGATGCAATAATATTTCCATTATTTTTAAGTGGTAAGATCTTCATGTTACTGCAATATCGAATCCGGCATCGATATTGCTGTGATTGTATATCCTTTCACAGAAAGTGAAGCATTGAGCTTGTCCGAGAGTATGTGAACCTGACAAGGCAACTATGTCCCTTGCAGTAAGGCCTTTCTTTTGGAAGCTATCGAGAAATAAGGCTCTTCAGGCTTTCAAAGAAGGCAGGTAACTCTGCGTTGGCTAAGGTTCGACTTGCTGTAGTTGAATCTCTTCCAAGCATCACCGCGTAGGATGGGCCACCCACCTGTGACATTTTTTCCATAAGAGTCATTTCACCTCGTTGTGATCCATAAATGCACAAAGACTATCAAGTGTCCAGCATCTCAGCCTTTCACTTCACCTAGTTGTCATCCATAAATGCCGTAACTAATAATTCAACATTTAAGGTCAAAGGACATCTACGGACGGGTGACTGCTGGAAATTATTTATTATTATTACTATAATTATAATTATAATTATAATTATAGAATGTAACTATATAAAAAATATCGTATATAAAAAAAATATATAGTTATACTCTTGTGTGATAATTTTTATCATTTCTATTATATATTATCCTATACATATATATAGAAAGAGTTGGTTAACAAATAGTTTAAGCCTCCTAGTTATTCTTAACTTGATATCAGAGCCTTCTATCGTCGAAACTCTTTTCTCCTTCTCCCGCTTTGCAACCGACCTGCTCTTTGCTTTTTCTACATGAATTCTACTGCTGCCGCCGACTTCTCCCTCACCACCGGTGGTGCAACACGGTCGGCCAGCCATCTACAAGTTGTTGCCGGTGGTCTCTTTCCTCCACAACAGCAACCTCCACTTGCAAAGCATGTCTTTGATTCCTCCTCATAAATTTCTATCTTTCCTCCACATCTTATGGGAACACATACTCCGGTTATCGTTTCTTTGTCAAACACCCACCAAGTTGTTTCGTTGAAACTTACGAACACAAATTATCTCTATTGGCGAATGCAGATGAAGCCCTATCTTCTTAGTCAAGGTGTTTTTCACTTCGTTGACGGCTCGGTGTTGTGTCCTCCATCTCATTAATTCTTTGGGTTTGTAAAAATTGAGGATTTTAGTTGACTTTTATTAAATTAACTATGAATTTATGTAATTAGAATTGATTTCATACTATATAGAAAAAATTTGTGTTTTAAAAGTTTTTTTTATTTTATTATTTTGGTGTGCGGATATTAAAAATAAGTTTTTTAAAATAAAAAAAAATATTATTTTTGATGTATTTCTGAAAAAAAAATACTTTTAAAAATAACCACTACCATAGTTTTTAGACCTGGCCCGATCTAAGGCCCGGGTTCCGGGTTTTGACTGGGTCACCGGATCGCCCGGGTCAATTTTTTTAATCAAAACGACGTCGTTTTAGTAAAAAAAATAAAAGTCAATGGGTTGCAACCAAGTATTGCCGGGTCAGCCGGGTCACACCGAGTTTTTTCTTTCCCCATTTTTTCTTTAACCCGGCCCGGTTCCAGCCCCCGGGTCGACCCGTCGGGCCGGGTTTCAAAACTATGACCACTACTGTACTCTCAAATATCCCTTTTAAAATGCTACATGTGCATCTGCCTTTTTGTGTTCCTCAAACATACACCGTATGATTTTATCAGAATAAATGTGGATCTTCTTTAAATCATATATTTGCTTGATGCCTAGATCAATAATTAAAGAGTGGCCAATCAAAACTACGATCATGATTATCGCACCTGACATCGCGACGGTCTTAAAAATAAATCATGATTATGGAAAAAAAACAGATATCTGATATCTTGTTTTTTGAGGGGGAAAAGGTGTTGTTCAAGGAGTCGCCGCCTAGTATTATGGTCACTAGGAACCCTAACTGGTCAACAGAGATTCTATGGTACATGACTGATTGTGGCTATGGAAGGTATTAGCACCCCTAGCGCACCCTACCTGAGGTAAGCTGCATTGCTGATTTTATCTTAAATTACTAAAAAACCGTGTCTTGAGATAAATTAACACCACTTAATCGACACCTCAATTTCCTAATTAACAATAAATTTAAATATGAGAAACCGTGTCTTGAGATTTTAATTAAATTTAGTAGCCCGAATCATGTTCCAAGAGCATTCTAATCCTAATTACTGACTTTGTGTTAGAAGTGATTATTTTTTATTTGGTTTGATTTTTATCAAAAAAAATAATCATACCGAATTAAGAAAAAATTCGGAACCGAACCAAAACCGGTTCAAACTGACCGGTTTCAGTTTGCTTTGGTTTTTTAGGACAAAAACCGGTTCAAACCGGTTTGGTTTGATTTTCGGTTTGACTCGATTTTTTTCCGGTTTTGATAATGAAAGGCAGAGCTTCAATAATTTTTGATAATGAAAGGTTGTCCAGGGCAGATTAGATATCTCACCCACGTTTTGCCGGTTCAATAATGTTTTTTCAGAAAATGAATATATATGCTGCAAAATAATTCTGCCTGTACCAAGCATATTCCCATGGACCCTTACAGAGACCTCAAAGGAGTCCCATGATGACGTGTTCATGTTATTGCGGTGGTTGCGCCAAATGTCCATATCCTCATTGTCTTGTTGTAATAAACTCTGAGCTTCAAGGTATTTATTTCTTGGTTTCAGTCAAAGTCAAATTATTCATGCAGAGTTCCTAAAGATTTTGCTTTTCATTGATTTCTGATTTATTAAACAGTAATGCACCCTCTTAATCGACACCTCAATTTCCTAATTAACAATAAATTTAAATATAAGAAACCGTGTCTTGAGATTTTAATTAAATTTAGTAGCCTGAATCATGTTCCAAGAGCATTCTAATCCTAATTACTGACTCTGTGGTAGTGGTGATTATTTTTTATCAGGTTTGATTTTTATCCAAAAAAAAATAATCATACTAAATTAAAAAAAAATAATCATATTAAATTTTTTTAAAAAATCGTAACCGAACCAAAACCGGTTCAAACTGACCGGTTTCGGTTTGCTTTGGTTTTTTAGAACAAAAACCGGTTCAAACCGGTTTGGTTTGATTTTCGGTTTGACTCGATTTTTTCCGGTTTGACTCGATTTTTTCCGTTTTTTCCGGTTCAGTTTGATTTTTTTTTACTTTAGACTTATAAAACCGAAATCGAACCAAACTGGTTAGTTTTTTTAAAATTTTAATCGGTTTTTTTTTAGTATTTAATTTTTTTTATTATTAATTTTTTGATTTTCTTAATTTAATTAATTTTCACTCTTTTTCAGTCACAGAGGGCTTGCCCATGCGGTGCATGCACTGATGTGACCTTCCAATTTCGTGCCAAAGACTTCGTTTGTTAGGTGAAACGTTAGGTCGTCTCCACTGTCCTCAAGGGGGGGACAACTTTTCAAATCAAGAGAGAGATTGATGAATTTAATGTAAATAAACTATAAAAAATTATTGGGAAACTGATAAGAAGTTCGCAGTAATATGATAAGAATATTTTTTTTGTTGTTTTCAAATATGATTTTATCTATGAGAATAAAATAAAAAGAAACATTAAAAAGAATTATTATATAACCAACCTGCGGGTGTAAATTCTTTACTTGCATGAGATTGAATATTGGGAGATTTAGAGGAATTCTAGCATGTCGATGTCTATGCATCAAATTCTTTACTTAATTAGCCATTAACACACACACACACACATGTGGGAATATATTTTATTGCACCAATCAATGCATATAATACTGTGAACAATTAATGTGTTCAAAACTGAGGTTATTTGCTCAAAACTTATCATTAGATCTAGATTTCAAGCGAAAGCCTCTGATTATTCTAAATTAAGAGTTGCAACTCCAAACTATTTGACTAATTAGTTTTGGTATTACTAATGAGTTGTGGCTCAAATAATAACATTATTATCTCTCTTTTAAAAAATGAGCATCTAAAAAATATCATTAGATCTAGATTTCAAGTTCAAATCTTTTCTTTTTTTTAAAAAAAAAAAAACGAGCTTTGATCTTATAATTAAGTCAATTTAATTAATTAAAATAAATTACAATACAATAAATTTCTTATTGTTTTAGCTATATATATAGTATTTCTTATAGTATTTCTTACACCTTTACCTCTCTAATTTCTATTTTCCCATAATAAAAACAGCTGTCGGAGTATCATCACTTTTATCTTCAATCACCATCTCCTTTACTTGAGCGCCATCGCCAGCTGTAAGAAATAAGAATAACTTTTTGAAATTCTAAAAAAATCCACCAATCATCATGAAGAGGAGGCTCCGGACCCCATTTATTTTCTCTCCAATTTCGTACCGTCCAATCAACTTGAAATTGATTTTGATTTTTGTTTTCCCTATTCAATAAGGAGCTAGTTAGTTTAATCAACTAATTAATGACTAGAATATATAATGAACATCTTAAAATTAAGAGCTTTGCTATGTACAATTGTAGATTCTAATTGCGAGACAGAGAGTCAATTAACAACCAGAAAATTGGAAAACGATGATAGAGTATTATATCAATGTTTAGGCTAATATTACATGGTATTTTATTATCGAAAACGAAAGATTATCCTCCTTAAAAATTCAAATTTTATCTCTCATTTTCCATAGCCAACTAGTTTGCCTATAAAATTATTTGTTTTCTATCCCACCAATAACTAAATCCTAAGCATTTTGTTCTTAGAAATTTGATGCAAAGATTCCATGAAATTACCGATTTAAATGCTTATGATATTATTTTTCTATTCATGAATCCGTAAGTATTTTAATTATTATTTTTTTAATTTTTTAATTGGTTGTTATAATTTCAAAGCCTACAATTCTCACAAAGATATCTTCGATGTGCCCAGCTAGTAGCTAGGTGAGAAATGAGTTTGTGTCATATTTTGACTACAAAAATTCATTAAGCTTCGGTAACCCATTTTTCATACCCATTCTAGAAATTTTTCATACCCATCCTAGAAATTACTAGGTAAATGACTCGCGTGATGCTGCGGGTTAATTTTTTTACATAAAAAATATTTTAAAAAGCTAAGATCTAAAAGTATTAGGTTTTTTTGCAAAGTTATATCCAAGAGTCTTAGATTTGACTGCAACGCCGGATCCAAGAATAATATTTACAATAACGTTAAAGTTGAAAAACCTAAGTTTAAGTGGTCTGGCTGCAATACCAAACCCAATAGTCTTGGATATAGGTCTGGCTGTAAGGTTGTGTCATAAAAATGTGATACTTAAATAGATTAATTAAAAAGAACAAAACAAAGAAAAAAAACCAACATGAAGAAAAAAACTAATGAAGAAAAGGAAAAAAAATCTGAATTAATTGGACTAACCTGTCAAACCTGAGATCCGTGTTATGAAAGTCTGATAACTAAATAGAAAAAAAATTTAATATCAACAAACTAAATTAAAAAAATTAATTTTTTTTAAAAAAAGCATCAATCTTTTTACCATGGACTGTACTGTGCAGTCCACAATGAAAGACATAAAAAGAAAAAAAAAGAAAAAAACTAAAGGCATCATCCTTTTCACCGTGGACTGCATACAATATTAAAAGATAAAATCGGAAGAACAAAAGTAATGAGGAAAAAGAAAAACAATTTGAATCAACCGGGTTAACCAGTCAAACCCGATATCCGTGTCATGAAAGTCTAATAATTAAACAGAAAAAATTTAATATTAAGAAATTAAATTAAAAGAATAATTACAAAACAAAAAAAAAGAGGAAAAAAAGACAAAAAAAAAAACTAAAGGCATCAGCTTTTTAACTGTGAATTGCACTGTGCAGTCCATAGTGAAAGACTTAAAAAGAAGAAGAAAAAAAAAAACAAAACAAAGGCTTACGCCACGGGTTATTTTTTTTTCTTGCATAAAAAATATTAAAAAATGCTAAGATCTAGGAGGATTATGTATTTCTGCAAAGATACACCAAAAAGCCTTTGGTTTAGCTGCAACGCTTGACCCAAGAGTAATATTTATAATATTTATAATAATATTACACTTACATGACTTAAGTTTAAGTGAGTCTAGTTGCAACACTGGACTCAAGAGCCTTGGATGTGAGTCTGGCTGCAAGGTTGTGTCATAAAAGTGTGATAATTAAATAGATTAATTAAAAAAAAAAAAAAATCTACAGGAACAAAAAAACTAATGAATAAAAAGAAAAGAAAAATCTGAATTAACTGGGTTAACCCTTCAAACTAGGTTAACCCGTCAAACCTTAGATTCGCGTCATGAAAGTTTGATAACTAAATAGAAAAAAAAATTTACGGGTTAACCCATAATTAACTGGGTTAACTTGTCAAGATTGTGATACGTGTCATGAAAGTCTGATAATTAAATAGAAAGAAATTTAACATTAACAAACTAAACTAAATGAAAAAAATTAATTAAAAAGAAAAAAGATAAAAAAAATAAAATTTTAGGTTAACTCGTCAAATCAGGTTAACCTGTCAAACTCAGGATTCATTAACAAACTAAATTAAATAAAAAAAATTTATTAAAAAGAAAAAATATAAAGAAAAAAAGTAAAAAAAAAACTCATAAAGGCATAAAAAACAAAAAAAAAACAAAAAAATAAAAAAAATATATATATTATAATATAATTATCATTATTATATAATAATAATTATTATTATTATATATCAGTGTTATTAAAAGGCGTGGGGAAGCTACAGTGCTTTCCCCACGCCTTTTAGAGTTCTTTAATACTTAAAATAAAACGTTAATGATTGGGATGTCACGTTTGAAACGATAATTAAAGCGTGAATGTGATTGATTGGAGGTGGAGAAAATTTGTTTTTTTTATTTGTGGGGCTTATACTTTATAGTGATTATTACCAATTTGACACGCTGTCCATGGTTTTTTTCGATAGAAAAAAAATTGAATGTGTAAACTTTTCTTGACAAGTTTTTTTATATATAAAAAATTATTATGATGCATCAAATAAAATTATATAAATTAATAATTATAGTATTAATAAATAAAATAAAAAATTATTAATGATAATTAAATATAAAACTAAAAATTGAATAAAAAATAAATATAAATTAAAATATTTAATTTTATAATACATGTCATTTATATAGTTGTTTTTAATAATTTTATTTATCAAAATAATTTTTTTATTTATTAAATAATAATAAAAATAAACAAACACAAGAAAAAATCTAGCTTAAGGCAAATGTAATAATACTTAGCTTTAAATCACTAATGAACACAAGATTCAACCTTACGTGCATAATCTCTACATAGCTTCAAGGCAAATGTAATAATACTTTTCGTGAGCAAAACCATATGAAGAGTAATCACATGAGGTCCATAAAGTTAAATTCTAGCTGATCGTTCAAGAATTTTGGCTGATGTACACGAAACGGAGAGAACGTCCCTTGCATTGAAAAACAAATATGTTCAGTACCAACGCTTCATTTTCCTGTTGAAGATACCTGGTCCATATGTGGACATGAAAATCTCAACAAGGAGAGGAAATTGCAGCAATATAAAAAGGGTTACAGGAATTCCAGCAAGTAACGAAACAGGAATGACAACTTCCAATCTTCCATCCATCACAATTCTCAGAGCAGCGCAAAAGGCAACCATCATGGCTGCAACAGAGATGAAAAGCGTGGAGAGGCCTATAACCAACTTTCTAGGAAATGATATAAGGAAATCATTCTCGGAATAACGTGACGTGAGGATTCCTAGAAACATCAACACTGATGTAGATGACGCGAAGAGAGAAATTGCGTCGGATATTATAAAAATCAGAAATGATTTTTCATGTAAAAACACTGGAAATCCAGTATCTTTGTTACCGCCAGGAACAGTAAAGGCTGCAGTGAACATAACTGTAATGATAAGAGCACCTACAACTGTTGATGAAGTTGCCACCTGCTTCATCCATTTCTCCCCAGCTGCCATCAATTTTTCATGGCTCTTGGTAAACAATTGGCCAGGTGTTTCACCATTTTGATTGCAATACGTTTTAGCCCTAGGATTCACAATGCTTTCCACCTCCTACAATATTGAATCCAAACCATTGAGCTATGAAATAATGTTCTAGTGTTGACCAGTTCATAAGAAAGACTACAATTTTTTTCAGGCAGAGCGACTATAAACCCCATATCAGTCAGATTAGCGTAACAAAAAGTTGATGCTTGAGAAACTTACTCTGTACCATTGAAGTTCTCTCTGCATTTGAAGAGCTGCACCTGAGATTCGAGCCAACTGAGTAGAAGGTGATAACTCTCCTGCGCAGTGTAACATAGTATTATCAAAAACATCTGTCACAGAAAGGAAATTTCCGTTCCTTCCTTCAAGCCCATAAAAAAGGCTAAAAATCTTCTCTTGTCTGTGTGCAACTGAAGACATCAAGAAAACTCTGCCATTCTTGTCGAAAGTGTGCATTAGATTAGGACAAACTTTAACCATCTCGACAATCATCTCAACTATACCATTCTTAACAGCGTTGTTAAATGCTCTGAATAACCCGCATTCATCGTATTTTTCGAAATCCAATGTTGATATATGTTTAACCATTCGACGTAGAAGTTCATCAGAGTAGATATGATTCAGCTTCACATCATATATTTGCTTTATGCCTGGGTGAGGAAAGAATTATCAGATTAATAACATGATACTAGTGATGATAACAACAAAATCATCCGGTTATGTATATAGCCACATATAAAATACCTAGGAATTTGAGGAGCTTTATAACTTCTTTCCGCGGTCTACTCGAAGCTGCAAAAGAAAAATTAATCTTGCATTAGATAGCCCGTATAGTAATCAAAACAAAAATTAGTCTTGTATCAAATAATGATGAAGAGATTGTACCTTGTAGCATTTGATCACTGAAGGGAATGGGTGGACCAATGTTTATACCTTTCAATGAAAAAGCTTTCATGAGTTGTGAACTTATTTTATATATATATATATATATATATATATATATATATATAACTTATTATATAATTATCCAAAAATGATGCAAATTCCATCTCCATAAGTATTCCACAAACAACAAATTCCTCCTGAATTTTCAAACGTGCGACGTGTGTGGAGGAAGAGGCTCTGAGGATGAAAATCAGAGAAAGTAATACTAACAGGAATAGATCCAACGTTGCCAAAATGCAAGGCGACTTCCACTATGGAATCTATCGGGCAAGAGAGACAATTGCGTCACAGCATTAAGCTTCCAAATTTTATCCAACGCGGTAGCCAAACTAGGAAAAAGTTGAAGCAGATCCAAAGCAATATCTGGTATTTTAGCATTTCAAAAGCAACAAACAAGTATCAACAAGAATGTTGGGGCTAATTCATTGTGCTTGCATGAGTATGTCTCTTACCAAACATTTCGGATGCTATAGACAATTGGAGGAGCAATGATCCATGGTTACCGTTGTCCTCATATAGCAGTTCAGCTGGAGTGACAGAGTAAAGATAATGGGTCATTTCCTTATGATTTCCCAAACAAGACACCACAACTGGGATACGTCCTCCTCCATTCGATCGGAAGGTTAACCAATTTTTTGTTCTTTATGATCATGCATTTGGCCATCTTTGTGATTCCTTGCATAGCAGCATAAGAAAGTGCTGAGCAACCAGCTTGTTCTACTATTTCCAAGTCTTCAGGTGACATTAGCTCTACCAGCTTTTCCACAAGTTTCACATTCCCAGCCACAATCGCTACATGAAGAGCTGTTTCACCAAAGGGTGTAATCTTCACATTTTTTGCTTCCGGATGAAGGTCAAGAAATCTTTTTGTGCCTTCCCAATTACCTTCATGGGCATGCTTATATAGTTCACGCCATCTATCGAGTCCTGCGAAAGTCATGCCTTCTCTGTTAGGAAAAAAACAGCATTATTTTGCAAGCTGTGCTTGCGTCTTAGAGAGGGTAAGAGATGATGGATGTATTACCCGCGTTCATTCTTGATAATTGTGGTGTATCAGCTGTTCTTACTTGCAATTTTTGCATATTTGCCAAAGTATCCCAGGCATTTTTTGCTGAAGTGATGCTCCTAATCTTGGAAAGTATATGTGGTGCACAAGAAATTTGAATTGCATGTAAAGCTGCAGCATTCTTTTTTCTCAACGCCTTAGAGTCACCTTCTTGATGATCAATAGGCTTAGAGTCAACTTCTTGATCACCTTCATGATGACCAGCAGGCTCAATAAAATCCCAAAGGTCTTGAGCTAACATGTAGCTTTTCATGCAGGCACTCCAATCATCATAGTTATCATCTCTTAGGACTTCAACAACAATTGAAGATGGGGAAATGTTTGTTGTCGTCATGTAAGAATCTGTGTACAATGTGGGGTAAGAATCAG
>Ga0307515_10023234_pt1 | contig 10877 bp, 9 predicted proteins | sample 17_EM_MG_FD_194513 | JGI IMG/M metagenome (GOLD analysis project Ga0307515, IMG submission 194513) | Populus trichocarpa ectomycorrhiza microbial communities from riparian zone in the Pacific Northwest, United States - 17_EM | ecosystem: Host-associated > Plants > Roots > Unclassified | place...
GCTGGCGCGGCGCACTGGCTGCCGGCTGCAGATGGGCGGCTCCGACCAATGGGGCAACATCGTCAACGGCGTCGATCTCGGCCGCCGCATGGGCACGGATCAATTATATGCACTGACCACGCCGCTGCTGACGACGGCCTCCGGCGCCAAGATGGGCAAGACCGCGCAAGGCGCGGTCTGGCTCAACGCCGACCAGTTCTCGCCTTACGATTTCTGGCAATATTGGCGCAACGTCGAGGATGCCGACGTCGTTAAATTCCTCAAGCTGTTCACGATCCTGCCGATGAGCGAGATCAACAAGCTTGCGGCGTTGCAAGGGGGCGAAATCAACGAGGCCAAGAAGGTGCTGGCAACCGAAGCGACCGCGCTGCTGCACGGCCGCGATGCCGCCAACACCGCTTCCGAAACCGCGCGGCAAACGTTTGAGGAAGGCGCGATCGCCGAAAGCCTGCCGACGGTGGAAATTCCGCGCGGCGAACTTGACGCAGGCGCCGGCGTGCTGGGGCTGTTCGTCAAGGCCGGCCTCGTCGCATCGAATGGCGAAGCACGCCGCCAGATCAAGGGTGGCGGCCTTCGGGTCAACGATGCCGTCGTGACCGACGAGAAGATGGTCCTGGACGCCGCCAACCTCACGCCCGAAGGCGTCATCAAGCTCTCGATGGGCAAGAAGAAACACGTCCTGCTCAAGCCTGCATAGGCGTATTCGGTTTTGACGCTTGCGGGGACCCGCGGAAACGCGCTCCCTCTCTCCATGGATCAACAGACGCCAGGGAGAGACGCGTTAGCGAATCCGCCAAGGGCGGCGCGCACCGCACTCAACGTGCTGGCGCTCTGTTTCGTGTTGCAGATGGTCGGCCGCGGCCTCGGCGACAGTTTTACGGTTTTCCTGAAGCCGATCGCGGAGAGTTTTGCCTGGGACCGCGCCGATGTGGTTTCGGTCTATTCGCTGACCTGGATGGCGGGCGGGCTGATGGCGCCGCTGGTCGGCCGGTTGTTCGATCGCTCCGGGCCGCGCCTCGTCTTTTCGCTCGGGCTGCTGCTGCTCGGCGGCTCGTTCCTGGTCGCCTCGCGCGCGCAGGCGCTCTGGCAATTCCAGCTCTCGACCGGACTGTGCGTCGGGATCGGCATTGCCTTGATTGGCAATGTGCCGAATTCGATCCTGCTCGGCCGCTGGTTCGGCCCGCGACTGCCGACCGCGATGGCGATCCTCTATTCCGCAACGGGCGCGGGCACCCTCGCGCTGTTGCCGGCATCGCAGCTGCTGATCGACCGCATCGGCTGGCGCGACGCCTATCAATGGTTCGGCGTCGTCGCACTATGTCTGTTGGCGCCGCTGCTGTTGATGCCGTGGCGGCTGTTCGCCCGCGGCTCGCCGCACGTGGCAAGGAAAGCCGATGCCGGTTTCATCGACAATGGCTGGACGCTGAAGAGCGCGATGACCCATCACGCCTTCTGGGCGCTGTTCGCCACCTTCTTCTTCACGGCGGTGGCGATGTACGCGATCACGGCGCAGATCGTCGCCTATCTGATCGATGCCGGGTTTCCGCCGTTACAGGCCGCGACCGCCTGGGGCTTTTCAGGCGTGGTGTTGTTGTTCGGCATGCTCGGGATTTCGACGCTGGACGGCATCATCGGCCGCCGGCCGTCGGTATTGTTCAGCTACGGCGTCTCGATCGTCGGCATCATCCTGCTCTGGCTGCTGCAATATTATCCGAACTACTGGCTGCTGACCGGTTTTGTGATTTGCTTCGGCAGCATGATCGGCTCGCGCGGGCCGTTGATCACGGCGACCGCGCTGAACATCTTTCGTGGCGAGCGCGTCGGCACCATCTACGGCACGATTTCGATCGGCAGCGGTCTCGGATCCGGGCTAGGTTCGTGGGCCGGCGGCCTGATCCATGACTGGACCCACAGCTACAACGCGCTGTTCGTGTTCGCGCTGGTCAATGTGGTGCTGGGACTGATCCCGTTCCTGGTGGTGCCGGCGCTACGGCGCTGACAATGCAAAGCCAGGGCTGGCGCAATTCACGGACGCCACCAGCTCCTGCGCCAACGACCGCCGCCACGAACCAGCCGCACGACGACAAGCAGCAGTATCGCGCCGATGGTCGCATTGATGATGGCGCTGATGATTCCGGTTCCGAGATGAATGCCGAGCTGCGGCAACAGCCAACTCCCGATAAAGGCGCCCGCGATCCCGACAAGGAGATCGCCGACGATCCCAAAACCAGTCCCCTGCACGATCTGGCCTGCGAGCCAGCCGGCTACGAGACCGACAAGCAAGATGACCAACAAGCTCTCGCCCGACATATGCATATCGTCACCTCAGCGGTTGGCCCCAGTGGCAGCATCACAGACTTGGTCTGCTTCTGTCTGTATAAAATTGATCATGCCCGGCCGAACAAAGTCGGCCGGGCAAACTCGGGTCAATCGGACTCAATAGCGATCGCCGCCGATACCGATGCTCACACCCGGCGCACGGATTCCGATACCCGGTTCGCGCGATTCGTAGGTGCGGCGTTCGACATAGCCTTCGCGCGGCGCGTAGCCATACGACTCGCGCGGCTCGCGAATGATGACGCGGCGTTCACCGCGCTCACGCCAGCATCGGCCGTCTTCGTTGCAAACCATGCGAACGTTCTGAATGTTGCTGTCGGATGCGACCGGGCCGATCGACAGCGGAGCCGCCGAAGCGGCCGTGGCAAACAGCGCCGAAGCGCCGGTTGCCAGCGCGAGGGTAAGCGTTTTCATGTTTTCTCCGGGGGTTGACGTGTCGCAGAGCCAATAGACCGACGGCCCTTTGGTTCCTGCGACATCTTCACGTATTCCGCTTGGACGGCGCGATAGGCGAAGTAACTACTCTTGAACCCGCGGAAGGATCGGCAGATCGAGCAGGAAATGCGTCCCCTTGGAATTGCCGGAGGTGATCGTCAGATGTCCCTGAAGCTGCCGCACCATGCCGGCCACCACCTTGAAACCCAGACTGGTCTGCGGCTGATCGATGTCGAATCCGAGTGGAAGCCCGATACCATGGTCGGAAACCTCGACATGAAGATGTTCGTCGATTTCCCGTGCGCTGACCTCGATAGCGCCACCACCTTCGGGGTAGGCGTATTTCACCGCGTTAGTGACGAGCTCATTGATCAGAAGCCCCAACGGAATTGCATGATCAGCCGAAAGCAGCATTGCGTCGGCATGACAATGCAGCGTATGTCCGCCCATCGTGCCTTTCAGCTTTTTGCAAAGCTCGCTCATGAAGTCTACGAGCTCGACAAAGCCGATCTGAGGACTACGCCATAGGTGATCATGCACCTGCGCAATGGTAGCGACGCGCAGGCTCGCATCTTCGAGCGCATTCTTGACATCCTGCGATGGAGCCGTCCGGGCCTGCACGCGCAGCAGCCCAACCACTGAAGTCAGACTGTTCTTGACGCGGTGGCTCATCTCCCGCGTCAGCAACGCCTGGTGCTCAAGCGCCTCCTGCAGCTTGGCGTCCGCCTGCTGACGTTCGATGGCGATACCAAGCAAACCTGCAAAGCCGGCCAGGAAGTCGGCATCCGCCTCGTCAAACTGGCCGGGATCGGCGCTGTCGACTTCCAATACGCCGAAGTACGTTTTGCCTTCCCCGCCCCGCTCAATCAGCACGTTGATCGCGCGCCTGACGCCGTGATCTACCAAAAGCTTTGGCGTCCGGAAACGCGTCTCCACTTCCAGATGGTTCGAGATGACCGTGGCTCCGGTTTGATAAGCGTATCCGGCTGGCGATCCCAAATCGGCGGCCAGCGATACATTGTCGACCGTGCCAGCGTCCCAGCCAACGCCGGCGCGCACCATCAGACGGCTCCCTTCCAGCTCGAATTCCAGGACTTTGGCGAAACGTGCCTGGAGCCCTTCGGCGCAGAGTTCCGCGGCCCGCTGCAGGATTTGTCGGTAGTCACGGGTTTGCATGGCGATGCGCCCGAACTCGCCGAGCAGGGATTGCTGCCGGAGCCGGTACGGAAGCTCGTCCCGACCAACCGATTCAGCTGGGAATTTCGATAGTTCCGGGACTTCGTCAGAAGACATCTGCAATCGCGGGTCTCCGAACACGGCTTCCGCCAAGGATGAGTTCAGATCTCAGCCAGTGCTTTCAGATCATTATCTCAGCCCGCGTTGGTAAGTCTGAGCAAAACAGCTCACGAGGGTGTTTTAGTGCACGATCCCTCCGGCATCATTTCGGATCGACGGGTCTTGCTCTGTGGTGTGGACCACCGACAGCACGAAGGCCGGTATGCGATTACTCAGTCTGGAGGTGCGCATGACTGATTCTGAAAGTGACCAAAAACGCGACCTGGAGTGCCTGCGTCTGGCATCGGACCTCATTGAACTCGCATCGATGTCGCTCACTCCGGAATTGAAGGCGCAGTGTCTTCGGATGGCAACCGAATTGACCGAACAGGCGAATCAGGGACACGGCCGGATGTAATCCGCTTTGGAAAGTTTAGATCAACATGGCTGCACAATTGCCCGGCAAATCGATGCCCGTCGTCCTGATCGCAGAAGATGATGCGCTGCTGCGGATGCTCGCCATGGATATCGTCGAGGAAGCCGGCTTCGTGGTAATTGAAGCTCCTGATGCTGACGCCGCGATGGCCCTGCTGGAATCACGCCAGGACATTGCGTTGCTGTTCACGGACATCGATATGCCCGGCAGCATGAACGGATTGAAGCTGGCCCAAGCGGTGAGCTGCCGCTGGCCGCGAATCAAAATCCTCGTCGTATCGGGCCAAATGCGGCCAAAGCCCTTCGAACTTCCAGCCGACAGCTGCTTTCTCGCAAAACCTTACCAAGCAGCGGCTCTGCTCGACGAACTGCGGGCGCTGGCGCCCAAATGGGGCCGTTTTTGTCGAGAACCCAGCATCCACTGAGCTGTTTTGCTCAGACTGGCGTTCCATATTCGTGCAAATTCAGTCTGCCAATCTCGGTGCTCGTACTCTTGCGACCATCGGCTTGCACCGGACTGTCCCAACCAAAAGCGATGCCCTGGGCGCAAATGGATCATGATCCGCAAAGCAATCAACTGCTCGGAGCCCTGGAGCCGGCCAGCCGCAGGCGAATAGATCCCCACCTCGAGCCCATCGAATTCAAGCTCGAAGAGATGGTCTGCGATGCAGGCGGTCTGCTCAAGCACGCCTATTTTCCGCAGGGTTCGGTTCTGTCGCTATTGACCGTTCTGGAGAATGGCGCCGCCATCGAGACTGCCAACATCGGTCGCGAAGGTGCGTTCGGCCTCTTTGCAGCGATGTATAGCCGCGTCTCGTTCAACCGCTGTCTCGTGCAACTCCCGGGTCATACGCTTCGCTGCCCGATCGAGCTATTGCAATATGAATTCAAAAACAGCGAACACGTGCGCGATCTGTTCGTGAGTTACTCGGAGACCCTGCTTTCGCAGGTCCAGCAGACGGTTGCCTGCAATTCCATGCACACGACAGAAGAGCGAATGTGCCGGTGGCTATTGATGATGCACGACCGCGCCGGAGGTGAAGCACTGCCTTACACCCACGAGTTTCTCTCGCACATGCTCGGCGCAAACCGGAAATCCGTAACGCTTGCCGCGCAGTCGATGCAAACCGCCGGTCTCATCCACTATCGCCGCGGCACCATCCAGATACTCGACCGCACCGGTATGGAGAAGGCATCATGCGAATGCTACGCGATCGTCAAGGAGCGCTTCGATGCGTTCCTGACACCGCCTTCGACTGCGGTGCAAGGCCACAATAAGGGCCGCACCGCCGGGTTAGCCGTCGGCTAGAGCGTTTTCGAGCGAAGTGGGTACCGGTTCGCATAGCAATCAAGCTTGCGCAGATTGCGTAGACTTATCTGCGGTCGAAAACGCGTCAAAACAAGAGTCTAAACGCGAAACCGCTCCATGACCTCGCGGTCCGGCTCGTAACCGAGCCCCGGCCCTTCCGGCACCTCGACCGCGCCGTCGGCGCCGACGTCGATGGCGCCGCGCCACAGGTTCGCGGCCTGCTTCAGGTAAAACACTTCGACCAAGGTGCGATCGTCGCGCAACGACAGCAATTGCAGTGTCGCCAGCAAGCCCGGCCCGAAATAGGGCGAATGCGGCGCGAGTCGGACGCCCATTTGGCCGGCCAGATCAACCACCTTGAGATATTCGGTGATGCCTCCGACCTTGGTGACTGAGGGCTGCGCATAACTCACCGCACCCGCCTGCATCATCTGTCGGAATTGATGGACCGTGCAGGCGTTCTCGCCGGCCGCGATATCGAGCCCGCCCTTCACGCGCGTCTCCGCCAGCGCCGCAAAATCCTCCGGCGGCCACACCGGTTCTTCCAGGAACATCGGCGCGGCGTCCTTGCATTCATGCGCGAAGGCGATGGCCTGCGCCGCAGTCAGCGGGCAGTTCATGTCGACCATCAGTGGAATATTCGCGCCGATGGCGCGACGTGCGGCGAACACCGCCGGTGCCGTAGTCTCGTGCAGTTTGATCGCGGTGTAGCCGCGTCGCAGCGCCGTCTCGCATTCGCCTGCGATGAGATCGGGCGTCCCGATCCGCAAGAGACTCGCATAGGCCGGGATTCGTGTCCGCTTGCACGCACCGAGCAGGCGATGGAGGGGTACGCCTTGCACACGTGCCGCAAGGTCCCACAGCGCGATGTCGAGACCGGAGATCGCAAACATCGTGATACCGTAGCGGCCGAACAGATGCAGATTGCGCTGGATGCGTTCCATGAAGGCGGGAATGCCGGCGGCGTCGGGAACTTCGAGACCCATCGCCTGCGGCATGATCAATTCATCGATCGCCGTGGCTGTCGATCGTGGGCACACATAGCTGAAGGCATCACCCCAGCCGGTTACGCCTGCGTCGGTCGAGACTTCGACAAGAACGATTTCGAGTGCCGATATCGCCGAGGCGCCCTGTTTGAAACTCGCCACGCCGGCGTCATAGGGGATGCGGATATGATGTGCCCGGACGTTGGTGATCAGCATGGCGCTAGCCTCCCTGTTTTTTTTCGGAAGCTAGCGCGGCACGATGCGGATTGGCCAGATCAATTGCTGATGGCCGGCTTACGCCCTAATTATTATTCGGCGGGAATTCGACTTGGTTGTTCTGCTTGCCGGTTTGGAATTCCATGATCTTTCTTGTCACGCCCGGAAAGATGGCCGAAATCGGATTGACGCGCAGCACCGGCGAACTCGGCGTACCCACAACCTCGTAAGTCACGCCGAACACGCCCTCATTGCTACCGCCGGTGAGGATTTGGCCGAAGATCGGAATCTGGCCGAACATATTGTTGAGGCCGTACATCGGAATGAAGGTGCCGCTCATGCGAACCGAGTTGGCGAGATAGTCGATGCTGCCTTCGATGGTGGCACCGATGGTCGGGCCCTTCACGACGCCATCGCGGACGGTGAGATGCCCGCTTTGCCGGGTGAACTCGGCGCGCAACGCCGAGAACGCTACGCCGTTCTGCACGCCTGCCGGCCCGCCCGCCGCCGCACGATCCAGTTCAGGAACGCCCTTGATGGAAAAGTCGCGGATGTTGATCAGGCCTTCCTTGGCTGTGGGTTCAACCGTGGGCGGCTCCATCGCGAGCGCAAGCTGCCCGCCGACGACCTTTGTATTGGCATCGCTAAAGCGGAGGAATGCACCAGCGTCATTGGTCTGCAGGATGATCAGGTCACGCCCCTGCCCCTGCACCCGACCGCGCAAATCTGCGGTCACCGGCGTATCGCGCCCTACCTTGCCGGAGAGCGTAAAGGCCTTGATGTTGCCGCTGCGCCGGGAAAATTTCGCGTCGACGCTGCGTAGAGCCTCGCCGTTATAGCCTGCGACGGTGCCAAGCTTGAGGTCGACATCGAAATCGATGTTCTTGGTTTTGCTCTTGGGGTCGGCTTCCTTGCCCGACATCGCCGATTTGAGGAAGCCGCGGCCGTCGAACACGTCGCCGCGCATCGTCACCTTGACGACGCCATCGGCGCCGCGGTCGGCCTTCAGCGAGGTCTTGTCGCCTTCCGACGGCGAATAGGTCGGGAAGTTCGCGCTCATCAGGTCGCCGTTGGCGTCGACTTCCAGCGAGCCCTTGATCGAGACGCCGCCGCCATCGACGACGATGTCCTGGAACAGTGTCGACTGCTCCTTCTTCACGACGCTGAACGTCGCCTTGCCGGACTTGCCCGGCACCTTGACCCAGCCCGGCAGGATATTGTCGAGCCGTAGCGAGGTGAGATCGGCCTCGATGCCGACGCGGCTGTCGTGATCGCCGATCTTGCCGATCAGCTTGATCGGGATCGAACCGCTGACGGCCGGTCCGAGATCGAGCCCGAGGCGCGCGCGGCTGGCATCATCCAGCGTCGCCGACAGCTTGATGTCCGCGTCGCCCTCGTTCGGCTTGCGGTAATCCAGCGACGCCGGTTGGCCGTTGATCTTGACGTCGCCCCTGACCTGATAGCCGTTGTTGTTGGCGACGACCTTCAGCGCGTTGGCTTCCAGCTTCTGGTTCATCACCAGCTTGTCGATGGAAACGCCGCCGAGATCCGCGGTCACCGAATAGGTGGTGTCGGCCTTGGTCAGCACACCCTTGACCGGCATGCCGAGCAGAACAGTAGCCGTCACCGTTCCCTTGCTCGCATTCGGATCGACGAAGGTTGCGGAGACGTCACTGAGGCGATCGGATGCCAGAATCTCGGCCGCCGCTGGAATGGTTCCATCGATGCGAAATTTGACCTTCGACGGCGACGGCTTCGGCACCATGTCCGGCACCTCAAAGGTGAAATCCGAAATGGTGACCTTGCGACCGGCCGGCGTATCGGCGATGCCCTGGTTGATGTTGACGGTTGCAGTCCGCCCGGTCACCCGCGCCCTCAGGTCGGCGTCACGCACGACCGGCAGGTCATCGACCGGCCGCACGGTCACGCCTGTCGCCGTGATATTGACCGCCAGCCCGTCATCGGGAATCGGCGGCCCCTTGCGCGACAGATTGCGCACCGGCGAATTGACGCCGACCTCGATGCGCTGGAGCGTGCCGCGTTCGATCCGCTCGATCACCCATTCGCGCACTTCCGGCACGATCAGGATCGGCCACATCCGCTTCAGCGCGGCGGCCGGCATCGGGGTGCCGGCAAAGCCAAGCTGGAGCCGCGCTTCGCTGGAATAGTCGACGCTGCCGGTTCCTGCGACGCCGATCTCACCGTTGCTGATATCGGCTTGCGTCAGCACCACGCGCTTCCTGTCGGTATCGAAGCGCAGGCCGATCGCGATACGGTTGAAGATCAGCGGCTGTTCGCCGTCATTGCCGGCCAGCACGATGGTGCCGCCGCTCAACCCGGCCTGCCAGTCGGTGATGTTTCCGTTCGGTGGCTCGATATGCGCCAGCAACGTGACCCGGTTGGCGCCGGAAATGATCTTGAAGGGGGCGACCAGCACGCGCCGTCCGGAATCCCATTCGACGTTCATTTCCGCCGAATCGATCGCCATCGGATAATCCGGCGTGTCGCTGTCGATGATTTGGCCGGCCCCGGCCGTCAGCTTGCCGCGGAAATAGGTCGGCAGGCCGTCACGGCCGAGTTCGCCTTTCAGTTCACCCGACAGCGGCAGGTTGGCGCTGTAGGTGAGATCCTTGACCCGCATCGCCAGCAGAATATTGGCCGTCGGCACCTTGTCGGCGCGCAAATCAACCGAGCGCACGCCGTTGGCTTGCGGCCCGATCACCGCCCGCAGCGACCATGGCCGGGCGCCCTCCTCGCCCACGCTCAGCGCCACGCCACCGGCGCTCGGCCGGCGAAGGCTCATGCTGATATTTTCGAAGGACCATTTATTGCCGCGCTGCTGGTCATCGACGACCAGATTGCCGTTCTTCAAGCCGATCTCGTTGAGGTTTTGTCCGTCGAGACCGGTCAGGCTCAGGCTGTCGAGCCAATCGAGGCCGGCCAACAATCCATTTTGCGCCGTTTCGGGCGCCGGAGTGCCGGGCGGGGGCGCCGGCCGCGGGAATGTGGCCGCAAGGCCCGCGTCACGCTTCGAGGCGACGCCGGTCGCCAGCGGCTTGGCGGTGTCGCCGGCGGATACCGTCACCTGGCCATCCGGCGTGATCCGTACCGCAAGTTCAGCGTCGACCAGATTGAGGCTCTCGGCGCGCAGCCGTCCCATCAACAGCGCGGTGCCGGACAATCTCACTTCGGCCTTCGGGGCGCTCGCGACAATGGCGTGGTCGCGGTCCCGCACCACGATGTCGCGAATACGCACCGCGATACGAATCTTGCCGGCCCGCTCGATCTGGGTGCCGCCGACCTCGACAGTATTGCCGTGGCCGATGTTGTCCTCGATCGCAGCCGCAAGCCAGGGCGTCGCCAAATCGAGATTGATCGGCCCGGCACCGAGCCGCCACCAAAGCCCGCCGAAACAGCTGGCAAAGATCACAGCCAATACGGCGATCACGACCGCGAGGCGCTTGACCCAGCGCTCCCCGGTCACCCACTGGTTCAGCGCGGAAAATTTGTCGTTCAGCCGGTGAAAACGGGAATTGGAACGCGACAACAGCCGCCGTGCGCGTTGGCCCGCCGCCTCGTCTTGGTCGATATCCCAGCCGGCCTCATCCCATTGCGAGATCTGGGCCTCGGCACGCGGATTCGATCCTTGTGACGAAGGGCTCTGGGGCCGAGGACTTTGGGGCGAACTATTCCTAGCCATTGCCTCTCGGTGCTGGCGCTGAGGTTGATCGCCGCCGCGGGCGCGCTCATCGATCTGTATCGAGCGCTCCTGTGCCGGCATCGCTGCCAATCCTCGATTAATACTGTTACTCGTAGCCGGGCCAAAGGACTCAATAAGCGACTCAATCAAACGGGCCTTCAACGAGCGGACGGGTGGTACGTCG